>Ga0065711_1037792_pt1 | contig 19461 bp, 13 predicted proteins | sample Hoacrofraction12_FD_59098 | JGI IMG/M metagenome (GOLD analysis project Ga0065711, IMG submission 59098) | Hoatzin crop microbial communities from Cojedes, Venezuela - Epithelial fraction 12 v2 (version 2) | ecosystem: Host-associated > Birds > Digestive system > Esophagus > Crop | place...
CTAAACCTACCCTGTTTTAGTTTAAAACCATTACCCCTCGTCCTGTCACTGCTGTCTCTACTAAAAAGATTGTCCCCATCTTTCCTGTAGGCTCCCTTTAAGTACTGAAAGGCTGCAATCAGGTCTCCCCTCATATTGTCCTGCTTCTTTCTTCTACCAGATGCCCTCTGTACTTGCAGAAATCCTAAATCCCATCTTCACTCACAGTCTCTGTTCTGTTAAGACAATCTATTTAATGTCGTAGCAGCACACTGAGCTCTGGAGAACACTTAATTACATGACACACTGCTAGATCACTCTCTTTAGAGTTTAAGAGGTATATCCGTGTGCTAGGGATGTACTGTAGGAAGTTAGCCCTTCAGGGAGGCACAGATGCTTCTGGTTAATTACTTACATGTCCTGAAATCATTTGCAATTCCCTTGGCTTCTTTATACCTCTCTGATGCCTAACAGTTGGCTAACTAGTTTGCTAACCTTGGAAAATAGAGGTCTTCCAACTTCCATGAAGATGGTTTACTTTCAGTTCTTCTGGAAGTGGAGGTGACTTCACTTGTGAGTGTGGTGAAAAGAAAATAGTGACCATTTCAGCAAGATTAGGAGTCAGTCCTATTGGAAATAATGATAGAACTAGACTTTACCTGTAAAGGATGTCTCACACTTATTTCAAAACATCAGGAAGATCATAAGAATTAAATAGAAACAAAATAAAAAGGTTATGATAACACAGTCAAATTAAAAGTACCAGTTATGAAACAACATTAAGGCTGTGCTCCTGCATTGATCAGACCTCCTTCTAAAGTATTGAAACCAAGACTTGACCCGTAAGATTTACTGAGCAATTTTTCTCTGGCACATATCAGAAAACTTCTGCTGGGAAGTGGAATAAGGGGTTATAATTTGAAAATCATATATTAGGTCTAGTTTTGAAAGTTAAGACGTGGAGTGAATCTCCTAGTATAAAATGAGAGAAGAGTGACAGAAGTTTACATGTGTTTTTCCTAGAATTTCTAATTTAGTTATAATGGATTTTTTGATTTTTTAAAGTCAACTTGTTTTAAAGTGACTAATGATGTTGGATTAATATCAACATAGTGAGGATGTGGAGATATGGAGAACCCCTTCAAACTGATGGTCTGATTCACATTTACTTTTCTGGTGAGACAGGAATGGGAATATGCACAACTGTGGAAAATGAGGATGTATGATGTACGTAGTCTGTTTTCTACACTCTTTATTCACTGACACTGTCAGAGCTAGTTATGTCTCTCTGTGTACACTTCTCCTCCTTTTCAAAATTCGTCCTCAGGTGCTTCACAGTTTTCCAAAATAGTCTACTCTTTCCTCTTCTAATATACCCCTGACTATGAAGGCCAGCCAGGTGAACCATTCTAACCTTTAACCTCTAATGCAATAGTGTAAATATAGTAATAATTAAGTTCTGAAATGAACAAGTCAATAGCAATGCTTTTCTGTATCTATACATTCATATTACATTAAAAAAAAAATGATTACCAAAAAGAAAAGGAGCCTCAAAATATGAATATGCTAATTTAAATGGCTTGAACAGAGAGGAAAAACTTGCCTGTAGCTACCTGGAGGTAAATCAAAAAACCCAAAGATGTGGCTATGGAGTTTGATTTGGAGAGTACGATATTTGGTCCATAATGCAAGCTACTAGATTTTTCTCAGTTATACAGAGCTGCTAATGAAATTAAACCAGAGTCACAGCGTGGGTAGGAAGGGATCTTCAGAGGTCACAAACCCCAGACCCTGCTCAAAGCAGGTCCAATTAGAGAAGGTGATTAGGTCTGTGTTCAATGCAGCTCTGAGTATTTCCAATAACAATGATTCCACAGCTTCTCAGGGCACCTGATGTCTCTGGCCAAGTGTTGTCGTGTTTCATTGCCTCCACAGTAAAAAAAACTTTCCTTCAACCAGAATTTTCCACGTTACAGCAAGAGTCCGTCCATTGCTCTGTACAACTCTGAGAGGAATCTAGCTCTGTGTTCTTTACACTTCTTTCCTGGATAGCTTGATACAGCCAATTAATAAGGCCCTCTGGAAAATGTGTTCCCAGGTGAACAGATCAAGCTCCCACAGCCTCTCATCAAAACATGTGCCAGTCCCCAACCACTTTGGTGGCCTCCATGGGGACTTGCATCGGTACATGAGTTCCTGACCCATATGGAGGAGCCCCAGGATGGGCACTGTACTCCAGGTGCATCTCACAGGTAGTGAGATAGGGTAGGATACTTTCCTGGACCTATTGGCTAAAACCTTGCTTGTGCAGCCCAGTAAGCAGTGTCTACATTGCTTCCCAGGGGCACTGCTGCCTCATGGCTAACCTGGTGTTGATTCGAAGATCCGGTAGGAAAAACCTAATCTCTACCAGTGTCCCTGAGGCTTCAGACCTTTCTCTGAAGAGCTGCTTCTTATTGGTCAGCTCCACCCTGTCCTTCTGTAAGGCTTCATCCATCCCAGGGGCCAGGCTTTGCATTCAACATTGCTGAACCTCATAAGGTTCCTGTCTGCCTACTTTTCCAGTCTGTCCAAGACCCTCTGCAATCCTGTCTTCCTACATATTGACCATTTCTTCCAGTTTCGTATCAAACAAATTTGTGGCAAACACATTATGCCTTATCACCCTGGTCACCAGTAAAAATGTTAAGCATTAGCCCTAGTATCAATGCCGAAGCTAACACAATTGTAAAAACTTGCAACCACGTGGACAGGCTGCTGTAATCACAACCCTTTGCACACACCCAATAGTCCACCATTCACGCTATTGTCCACTTGTCAAGTCTGTATCTCATCAATATGGCTATAACATAAAAAAAACTCCAAAGTTGTAAGATTTCTCGTACTTAAGCTCAATTTAAACACATTCACTTCTTTTATGACAAAAATGAAACTGTGTAAACATGCTTACATATTGAAATATAGAATTAAACAGGATAAATTTAAGATAAAATTCAAATAATTACAAAATCTGTATCTATAAAAAAACTTTTATAAGCAGACAGGTACTTTTATATTTCATTAAATTTCTTTTTCAGAAACATAAGTAAATTATGTATTTATTATTATATTTATGGCTTCAGAGGATAAGTATTAACATTTTTTCAGAAAATGAGGTTAAAAAAATGCCATTATAATCACAGTTTCGGTTAGTTAAAGATGTCTAAGCAGTTAAGCAAAACAGAACCGTAGGATAATTATGTCTGGAAGTGACCTTAGGAGTTCTTTAATCCAAACATCTATACAAAGCAGAGTCATCTTGAAAACCTCTATGGGCAGAGGTTGCAACACCTGTTGGGGCCTCTGCTCCAATATTTTACTTTCTGCACAGTGATATTTTTTCCTTATGTCCAGCACAAGTGCTTCATATTTCAGCTTGTGCCCACTGCTTCTCATTCTCCTGGCATGCACCACTTCTCATAGGCAATATGTTGAACAAAACACTTCTATGTCACAATAAGTGCCTTCATCTAGAACATCTAAGTCACATGTTAAAACTCTTAACTGAAGACACAAAGTGGGCTTAACCATACTCTACCGCAGCTGAAAACCCACCATTAAATGTCATTTGTAGAAACTCTTGTTTGCACCTGTAATTTCTTGGACCTGGCTTTTGTCTTGGTGCATTTCCAGCAGTCTAAAAGCCATAGGTGGAAGAGGATGTAGGCATCTTTATGATTCCTCTATTGGTCATCTAAGGACAGTGTCAGGCATTAGAAATATCGAAAAAGTCCAGTGCTTCTTTGGATCACAACTGTTGTAATTAACAGCTGCTGGTGACTTATTAGCCCTGGATTTCCTAGTGAAAATGAGAGCATTTTAAAATGTAGTTTATAAGAGTTCATTCATGTTGACACTACAAGTCATATATTATCCGTGCAGCTGCAGCTGCCAGCAGCTACAAAACATCCTTCTGAAAAACTAAGGAAGTATTTTTCTGATTTCTTTACATCATTCGTTATGTATGGAAAAACATCTCTTTGCTATCTTTATTTTCTCCTTTTCAGCATCTATTAAAACAGAATTCACTTATAAGAATACTACTATCATTTTCCTCCCTTCTCTGTTCTTTCCTCTGTAACTCTTCTGATCTTACTTTAAATGTCACCTTCTCATCTATAGTCTTTATTTCTTTTATTTTTCTTTTTTTTTAAACCTGTCTTCTCTCTCTGCTTCTCATTTATGTTGTGCTTGATCTGACCTCACTTCATCTGCACTCTTTTCCCTCCTACCACCAATGATATTTGTGAAAACAAAGTGAAAACACTTATGTTTTCAGTTACAGAAAAGCACAGTGTCATTGTCCCCTCCCTTTCATCTCCTAATAATTTTTAGAGATCAAAATAGTTTTACATTTTACATTTCTTCACCATCCTTCTAAACAGGGTGAAAACCATAGCCAGATACCTTTGTGGTAAGCCAATGTAAGCTAGTATTGCAGTATGACTAACACAGTTCTGTGAAACTAAAGTCTAGTTTGAGTTTGACTACATTTTCCTTCTCACTTCTAAGTCACACTTTCCCATTTTAACTGTGGCTGGCACTGGGGATATCTCCAGTGGATTAGCTTAACATAACAGAAAGAGAAATTTAGGAATTTCCTAGTAATATTATCTTACAATAAATTGACATTTATTTTTTCAGATTTGGATCAAAACCACCAAAGAGCATGCACACGTTAAAGGATACTTAGATGCTCCATCTTAACAACTGCAAAATTTGCTTCACTGAGCCTGAACAGTGCCATTTCTGAAATTAATAGACAGGTTAGCTGCATTTTCTAAAAAATGTTTATCTAAGAGACGCAAAGTTGTGATGACCAGACTACCTGTATCTTTTTACAATAGAAAGAAAAACACATCTCAGTATATGTATAGGGGTCTTTTCTGGGTAGAAGGAAACCAAACAATCATAATTTACTAGCAGAAAATAATAATTTAAAAAAACAGACTGGTCAGCTGTACATTCAGGAGGTCATTTTTTTCAGAAATACTTTGACACATGGGTATGACAATTAAATACATATGATGGATAAAACTACTGCTGTTCACCACATATCGTAGCATTAGTATCACATTAGATATGCTAACGTGGCAGAATTAACCTTTTGTAATTGCTTTAAAGACCTTGTCTAACCAGGCAGAATATTACTTCATTGAAGGAATAAGTGATGAAGTACAAAACTAGAGGCAAGGCTTCAAGAAACCAATTGCACTGTCTGTACATAGTACATATTTCCCTGGTAGGGTTTATGCTACCTTTTGTGGAGAGTTGCCAAAGGGACTGCATAATATGTGATGCATTTTTTTCTTCTACAGAATTTTAGTAATGGAAAACCATTACTCGAAGTTAAATGTTTGTTTTTCATTCTTCTGTCAATTAGAGCTAAGAGATGGAATAGAATAGAATCATTGACTCATAGAATCATAGGCTGGAAAAGACATCTAAAACCATCAAGCCCAACCATCCACCCCACACGATCATGCCTACTAAATCATATCCGGAATTGCCAGATCTACAAGTTTTTTGAACACCTCCAAGAATGGTGATTCCAACACTTCCCTGGGCAGCCTGTTCCAATGTCTGACCATTCTTTCAGTGAAGATATTTTTCCGAATATCCAATTTAAACCTCCCCTGACGCAACTTGAAGCCATTGCCTTTTGTGCTGTTGCTAGTTAGTTGGGAGAAGAGACAAACATCTGCTTCACCACAACCTCCTTTCAGGTAGTTGTAGAGCAAATAAGGTCACCTCTCAGCATCCTCTTCTCCAGACTGAACAGTCCCAGCTCCCTCAGCCGCTCCTCATAAGACTCATTCTCTAGACCCCGCACCAGCCTTACTGCCCTTCTCTGGACATGCTCCAGCACCTCAGTGTCTTTCTTGTAAGGAGGGGCCCAAAACTGAATCCAGTACTCAAGGTGCGGCCTCACCAGTGCCAAGTACAGGGGCACGATCACCTCCCTACTCCTGCTGGCATACCTTACCTGATACAAGCCAGGATGCCATTGGCCTTCTTGGCCACCTGGGCACACTGCTGGCTCATCTTCAGCTGTTGACCAACACCCCCAGGTCCTTTTCCGCTAAGCAGCTTTCCAGACACTCTTCCCAAGGCCTGTAGCATTGCATGGGGTTGTTGTGACCCTAGTGCAGGATCCAGCACTTGGCCTTGTTGAAACTCATACAGTTGGCCTCGGCCCATCAATCCAGTCTGTCGAGATCCCTCTGGAAAGTCTTCCTACCCTCAAACAGATCGACGCTCCCACCCAACTTGGTATCATCTGAAAACTTACCAAGGGTGCTCTCAATTCCTTCATCCAGATCTTTGATAAAGACGTTAAACAAGACCAGATCCAAAAATGAGCCCTGGGGGACACCACTTGTGACCGGCCGCCAGCTGGATTTAACTCCATTCACCATCACTGCCTGTGCTCAGTCATTCAGCTAGTTCTTTATCCAAAAAATAGCACACCCCTCCAAAACATGGGCAGCTAGTTTTTCCACGACAATGCTGTGCGAAACAGTGTCAAAGGCCTTACTAAGTTCCAGGTAGACAACATCCACAGCCTTTCCTTAATCCACTAGGCAGGTCCCCTGATCATAAATTGAGATCAGGTTAGTCAAGCAGGACCTGACTTTCATGAACCCATGTTGGCTGTGCCTGATCCCCTGGTTGTCCTTCACACGCCTGGTGAGAGCACTCGGGATGAATCCCTCTATAATCTTGCCCAGCACTGAGGTCAGGCTGAGAGGCCTGTAGTTCCCAGGATCCTCCTTCTGGCCCCTCTTGTAGATGGCCATTGCACCGATGATCCTCCACTCATCTGGAATCTCCCCTGTTAGCCAGGACTGCTGATAGATGATGGAGAGTGGCTTGGCCAACTCCTCTGCCTGTTCCTTAGAACTCTTGGGTAGATCTTATCCTGCCCCATAGACCTGTAAACATCCAGGTGGCATAGCAGGTCATTAACTGTTTCCTCCTGAATTATGGGAGGTTTGTTCCGCTCTTCTTCCCTGTCTTCCAGCACTGGGAGCTGACTGCCCTGGGAATAACCTGTCTGATTATTAAAGACTGAAGAGAAGAACGTATGAGGTACTTCAGTCTTTTGCTCATCCTTGTTGGCAATACTGCCCCTTGCACTCAATAAAGGATGGAGACTCTCCTTGGCCCTCTTTTTGTTGTTCATGTATTTGTAAAAACATTTTTTGTCATCCCTTACAACAATGGCCAGACTGCTTTCTAGCTGGGATTTTGCCTTTCTAATTTCCTCTCTGCGTGATCTAATGAGAGCCCTGTACTCCTCTGGAGTCACCTGCCCTTTCTCCCATTAGTGTAGACCCTCCTTTCTTTCCTGAGTCCCAGCAAGAACTCCCCGCTTAGCCAGGCTGGTCGTCTCGCCTGATGGTTTGTCTTGTGGCACGTGGGGACAGCCTGCTCCCGTGCCTTTAAAACTGCTTCCCTGAGGAAAGTTCAGCCTTCCTGGACCACTTTGCCCTTCTAGTAAACAGCTGGTCTAGCAAGGCATCTCCCCTGGTAGGTTCACTTACCAGCTGCATCAGGAAGTTATCTTCCACACAATCCAGAATCCTCCTTGACTATCTCCTCTCTGCTGTGTTGTATTTCCAGCAGATGTCCGATAAGCTAACATCCCCCACAAGAACAAAGGCTAGTGATTGTGAGAATTCTACCAGCCTCCTGTAGAAAACCTCACCTACCTCTTCTTCCTGCTTGGGTAGTCCATAACAGACCCCCAGCAGGATGTCTGCCTTGTTGGCTTTCCCCCTCATCTTTACCCATAAACATTCAGCCTTGTCATTACAATCATCAAGCTCTATACAATCGAAGCAGTCCCTAACACACAGAGCCACCCCACCATCTCTCTTTCCTTACCTAACCTTTTTGAAGAGTTTATAGCCATCCATCACAGCACTCCATTTACGAAGGTCATTCCTCCACGTTTCTGTGATGGTGACCAAGTCATAGCTGTCCTGCTGTACGATGGCTTCCAGCTCCTCCTGTTTATTGCCCAAGCTACATGCATTGGTGTAGATGCGCTTGTCGACCTCAGCCCCGACACTGGCATGCCATGCCTGGGCTCATCTCTAGTGAACTGGGCAATGTCCGCTTCCCTCTTCAAACCTAGTTTAAAACCCTCTCAATGAGCCCCACCAGCTCATGGGCAAGAATCCTTTTTCCCCTTTGAGACAGTCGGACTCCATCTGTCGCCAGCAGTCCCAGTGCCATGTAAACCTCTCCATGATCAAAGAAACCAAAATTCCACTGACGGCACCAGTCTCTGTGCCACCTGTTAATCAGCTGAGTTTACCTGTTCCTTTTAGTGCTTTTCCCTGCCCCTGATGGGATTGAGGAAAACAGCACCTGTGCCGCTGATCCTTCAACCAATCATCCCAGTGTCCTGAAATCCATTTTGATGGCCTTGGGACTTCTCTCCATGATCTCATCACCACCAACCTGCATTACCAAGAGGGGGTAATAATCAGAGGGCTGCACCAGACCAGGGAGTTTCCTAGCAATATCCCTAACCCGAACCTCAAGGAGGTAGCAGAATTCCCTGTGGGAGGGTCTGGTTGGCATATCGGGCCCTCTGTTCCCCTCAGAAGGGAATCACCTATGACAGTTACCCTCCTTTTTTTGTTAGCCAGAGCAGTCATAATAAGTGGAATACACTTGGGGGGCGGAAGAAAGATGATAAAAACTGAGTGCAGTTTAGAATTGTGTATTCAAAATAAGGATATCACTTGCAAATTTTGTGCTTCATTGCCAAATATATGCTGATACAGACAAAAAGATCTAGCACAGGCCTTGTCCCAGTAACAGGTTCTGGAGAAACTGTCCAGGTAGCAGAATGTTAGAGATTAATCACTTTAGAAGAGTAAAACCACTGTGTGCTAGTATGAACCTGGAATGGTGTGAGCTACGTTGATCAGATTTCATGCAATAGAAGTTTACCTATTTAACCGTAAAGGAAAGTTATTGAACAAAGGTAGTCTGGGCTAGCTTGATCTTTTCCTTGCTACATCAGAATCTAACTGGTAGCTAGGTTCTTAATAATAAGTTGAGATCCAGACTTGCTCTTTAATCTGTGGTAAAGCCTTCCACATTAATTTGGTATAGCCTGAATCAGTTATTAGTTTACTAAGTACACAGTCCTTTAGTTCCATCTCTGGATATTTCACCTAAAGAAATGTTTAGGACTATTTTACTGCTTTGTAACTCACGTCAGAAATTAAGGAAATCATCCAAGAGAAATATCCTGACTGGAAGCATAAACTTCATTTCAGAGGTGAGGAGAGTTCCCTTAGCTTCTAAGCACCTGCCATCTTCCCAATTATCCTTTGCAAGTATCTTGGTTTGAAAAGCCAGAAGACTGACACCTATATTGTTTAATAAAAAATGAAAGACATGCAACATTATCACCAATCACATTTCTTATCTATTACTAACGGTAATTTAAAGATTTGTAAGAAATATGCTATCACCTTGTGCTCACCCCTGCTGAGCTAGTCACTACATAAAGATGTGTGGAAGAGTCAGTTCCGAATCGTGAGCACATAAATATTCAAACAAATACATGCAAAATTGCAATATTAAAGAACTGAAAATAATTTTGAGGTTTATTATTTTGTTGCTGTTTAATTTAAGACATATATTTTTAAAATATAGAAGAATTATTGGGAGAAAGTGGTGATATTTCTCTTGAAACTAGATTTCCAAGTAACTTCTCTGTTAAAAATTTCATATAACTCTCAAGTTCCACCTGAAATTATTTGCAACATAAAACATGGCACAAAAGCAAACATACCTGGATGAAATGAAATAGCCAGTCTTCCCTCAAGAGTCTAACTGAACTTTGAACTGAAGTTCTAGAAAAAATTAAACTAAAGTCATATAATTCCATGAAACTTTTAACCTGGAGATCTAAGTTATTCCAAAGGGACCTATTAAGGACAAGAATACGCTGAAAAATGGAAAAGTAGTATTCACAACATATTTTGTACTCTGAGAAACTTAAACTTGTCTGACCTTCTTTTAACGTACTTTTCTAGCCTTTATTGGCATTGCTGAGTTTATATTTGCAAGGAAATAGGGATGAGTGCGCACTAACAAATCTGTTCTTTGCCTATTTATTTGGTAGTGGGTCACCCAAGTTAGAAAATAGAACAGACATGATTCAGATTGCTGCTTACTTACCTCAGGCAACAAAAAAGATGGGGTACATCTTTTTCTGAATCATTGAAATCTTATTTTAAACAAGTTGCTTGTCTTAGTCCTGTTGGCTAAGTCTACCCACACTTCAACAAAAAATGGCATAAGTAGCTGTACATCCCACCTGTTCTTACAAGTATTGAGCTGCCTTGCAGGGAAATTAAGAACAGGCTTAAGATGTAGAACACTACACAGCTACCTACTGCCATAGCAGTAAGTTGGCCATGAGGAATACCGTATATTCCAGTTACGCTTACAGGTTCCTTGTAAAGGGCGAGCACATAGGTACCCTTAGATTTTCAATACTGACATCCTAGAGGAGTATCAGAAATTTGGAAAATTTATCCGAGGGGGAACTTTCCATTGTATTTGAAAAATCATGCCAATTAGGTGATCTCCCATTGACTGGAAATTAGGAAACTTCGCACTCATTTTTAGAAAGGGTACAAAGGAGGACCTTGGGAACTACTGATCAGTCAGCCTCACCTACATGCCCAGTAATCTCCTGGAAGCATGTCAAGGTGTGTGGAAGACAGGGGGGTGATTAGAAACAGCCAACATGGCTGTTTCTAAGGGCAAATGGTGCCTGACTAATTTGGTGGCCTTCTGTAACGGAGTGACTAATTAGGTGGATAAAGAAAGAGCTACTGATGTTATCTATCTGGACTTCTGTAAGGCCTTTGACGTGGTTGCATACACACTCTTGTCACTAAATTGGAGACATATGGGTTTGATGGATGGACTGTTAGATGGATAAGGACTTGGCTGGATGGCCACATCCAATGAGTTGTAGTCAACAGCTCAAAGTCCAAATGGAGATCAGTAATGAATGGTGTCCCTCAGGGGTCCATACTAGGATCAATACTATTAATATCTTTATTACTGACATGGACAGTGAGATTATGCATCTTCAACATTTTATGGATGACACCAAGATGATGTGCAGTTGATACACTAGAGGGAAGGCATGCCACCCAGAGCAATCTGGACAAGCTGGAGAACTGGATTAACCACACGACAGTTCAACAAGGCTGAGTGCAAGGTACTGCACTTGTACTGGGACAATCCCCAGTATCAATACAGGCTGGTGGATGAAAGGGTTGAGAGTAACCCTGCGGAGAAGAACTTGGGGATATTGGTGAATGAAAAACTGGACAAGAGCCAGCAAATTGTATCTGCAGCCCAGAAAACCAATTGTATCCTGTGCTACATTAAACGAAGCATGGCCAGCAGGTCAAGGGAGGTGATTCTCACCCTCTGCTTTGCTCTCATGACACCGCACCTGGAGTACTGCATCCAGCTGTGGGGCCCTTAGCACCAGAAAAACAAGAGACTGTCAGAAAAGGTCCAGAGGAGGGCACCTAAAACTGTCCAAGAGCTAGAACATCTCTCCTGTGAAGAAAGGCTGAGAGAGTTGCAGTTGTTCAACCTCTCAATATACGAAGGTTATAAGGCCATTCAGTATACAAAGGGAGCTTACAAGAAAGATGGGTAACAACATTTTACCAGGGCCTGTACTGACAGGACTAAGGACAATAATTTCAAACTGGAAAAGTGTAGATTTAGATCAGATGTGAGGAAGAATTTTTTGCAGTAGCAGTGGTTGCCCAGAGAAAGCGTGGATATCCTATCACAGGAATTGTTCAAAGTGAGGTTGGATGAGGCTTAGAGCCACCTTAATCTGGTGAAAGATGTCCCTGTCCATGGCAAGGGGAATTTGAACTAGGTGATCTTTAAAGGTCTCTTGCAACCAAAATAATTCTATGATTCAACGACTCTTGAACTATGAGTATTGCACAACTTCACCAAATCAGAGACAAAATTCATGGCCATGAAAGTGCATGATTCTAAAAAGTAATAAAAACCTCTATAGAAGGCTAAGTTGTTGTTCACAATGAACTCTTGTATCACCCCCCATAAGAAACTGTACTTCCAATTTTTATGTTGTACAATAAAGAATAAATCATGAAGTAACTTCCATGAGTAGTCTTCACAAAATTCATTAGTTTCTTACAAAATCTTCTCTTCAGTCCAAAACCAAATCTGTGTTATCACCCAGGTCCCTAGCAACTTATATTACCGTTTTATACTATGAAGTTAGTGTTTCTTGCCTTAGATGCAAATGTGATGTGGTGCTGGCTGCAAATCTTATAAGTGACATAAATGATTTTGGTGTTTTAAGTCCCTCTGAAATCACACAGATTATGACAATGTAAAGTATTTCAATGATTGGTCTAAATCTGCATAAAAATATTTCCCAGGAGAAATAGAGAAATCACATTTATAAGAAATCAATATTTCCATTATTACAGTTTCACTCATAAGTGCTTACTGTCAAAAAAATTGAAATAAAACAATAGATTAATTTGCTTACTTGACAGGAAATAATCTGATATGTTCGTCCTCGGTTAGATAGAGACTGCATGGTTAGCTCTAGTAATCCAAATATATTTCCACTCCTAGTATTTGAACAGACATAACTGGGTAGCTCACACTCAAAATGATTCCTCCTTCACCTGCTGCATAGAAACTTCATCCAATAGGCATAGTGGTACAGTCAGTTTATATTTTAGTGTATACCTGATTTCAAGCCAAATCTTGCTGCATTTCTACTGAAAGAACAGATAAGACCACTCTGCCCACACTTTTGAGTAGAGCACTACAAGTGACAAGAATACAGGGTTTAGAGAAAAGTAGTTTCTGTGGTAATTCACCTGAAATGCAAATGAGTCCTAATCCTTGTGTTTATTCTGTTGGCTCTTCCTTACTTCATTTCTACCATTGCCCCTTCCTAGAGGGTCAAGTGCAGACAATTATTTGGACACATGAGAGCTATGCATCTGGGATTATTGTATTGGTGAAAAACCTTCTAGAGCTGAATAATGCGGTACATCACTGAACTGTAACATCTAATTATCACTAGTGGCACAAACTACTGAATTGGTCAGCTCCTCTATAATGGTGCTTCACATGTTACTTCTGTTAAAATGTCCAGTTGTCAATTACTTAGAAGCTGATGGATGCCTCTATTCATCAGTCATTTGAAAGGAATATTTCTTTGGAAGGAATGAATTAGTCTGGGATTTTGAAAATACAAAGCTGAGTGGAAAGAAGTGTCTCTCTTACAGAACACAGAATTCACCTGGAAAATGATTTGGTTAACAATCTTTTTGACACAGATAAAGAATAAAATTTAAAACTCCCCATGGTTTGGTGCTTATTTCTATCTTTTCTTCAAGGGTAAAAGACCCACTGCCTGAGCAGGCTGTTTGTAGTTATTTTGCTCTTTGGAAAGATTACTATTCTCTCCCTCTAATCTTTTCCATCCCACAATGCATTGCAAGCTTGAATTTCATAGAACTAATGAAATAATTATTATGAATTATAGATTTCTTTCACATGAAAGATATATCTGAAGACCCCAACAAAAAAAATGCAAAAACTGCATTGTGTTGTTTAATATGTATGCACTTCTTATTTACCAACAAGTATGACACCATAGCATGATACAAGAGTTACTTTCTTATTTCCTGACAACTGTTTTTCTCTAGCCAAAATTGAAGATGATGTTTGTTTAGCGGTAAAGTGGTAATAAAAATCAATAGATAACATTTGTTAATAAAATACTTGTTTTGTAGCACTGGTACCTCATAAAGTAAGTAGCTGTATTATCCTGCAACAGACATGTTTGCAATACCCTTTCTCAAGCTTGCCTTGCTGGGTTTCATTTACAAATGAAAAATTTATCCCCTCATCAGAGGGCATAAAATATGTCTGCAGACAGGAGGTTTTGATTGGTTAATTTGTTTTTTGCTGATACTGGTAATGTTAAATATGCATCTGTCAATAAATTAGTGAATGAATGACAGCTCAGTGAAAATTGAAGTCTTTATCTACTAAGACTAGGACATTGAGATGCACTCAGAAGGCCAACTAGAAAGAAAAGCTTAAATGATATTGGTTCATGAATATTAAGGGCCCTGAGCAAATTGAAAGACAACTCTATGCAGACCCAAAAGAGAACAAGAGAGTTCATGAAGGAACACAATGACAATGATATCATGGTATACAAAGAGTAATTTCTCATTCAACAAGCTATTTTATAAGTTTTTTATTATGTGAACCCTTCTTATTTACTACATGATTTATAACAACCAGTGAAAAGACACAAAACCTGGAGAAGATATCATTGTGTACAATCTCCACTGGAGGCTTTGATCGATAGAGACAGATATTTTATCACAATTCAGTGTATATCTCATCAACTTGGAAAGGCTAAAGAAAAGCCCAGTTACTGTCTCAGAATTCCCCTAGCTCCCTGGAAAGTATTCCAAAGTCTGGATGTATCCACTTTCTCCTTATGTCACTTTCGCACTTTACTTAAATAATTGAATATTTGTGGGCATGAAAAGGGAGGAAGTATTCTCCAGCCTCAGGTCTGGACTCTCATCTGGGAGCTGGGATAGTGAGACTTTATTCCCTGATCCACAAATGTTTAATTATTCATGCAAACTGAAACAGAATGTGAATAGAAGTAACTGAGAACACCCAACCTCAGAGACCCATATACTGTAATGACTGGGGATCTTTGATGAAGTTAAAATCTCCTCAGGGGAAGGAATTGAATCTCCTGTTTCTTCCCCCAGTTTCACAAGTCTCTGTCTCTGCACTTGCGTGATTCTGAACACTAGACACGCTGTCGAAAACCAAGTGTTTTCTTAGACAGCAAGAATTACTTTTTATATCCCACCAAGTTGAAAATAAGTAATTCAGGCAAGTTAATTGGCACTTATTTTCTCTAAGACTTTCTATTTAGCAGAAAAGACCACACATACATCCACATCTACTTGCAGAACATTGACTCAGTCTTCTCTTTATTTTCTTTCACAAGATATTGGTCTGAAAAAAACATAATTTGAACAATGTAAAATAGGAAATAAATTATATTGTGTATAAAAGAATTATGAAACTCTAGGGATTTACCAAACTGGATCAAGCAATTTTGCAAAATATTTGACTTCAGAAGCTTTAAAATCTAACACCAGAGTCATCATGGAGCATGGGTTTTACTGACTCTGCTACAGTGTCATGTTCTGGTGCAAGATGATTATCTGCAGTTAGTCTCTCACCCAATTCCTTCTCCGGAAAATCCCAATATTTCAAATGTAGATTCTAAAGGAAGGTTTATAATGTGAATGCTTATGGTTCTTACTTTAAAATTCACTTTCCATGAGTATTTTGTAAAATCAAATGAATCATAAAAAAGATTTGGACAACCTTGCCAATTCGCTTACTGAAGTAATTGTGGGCAGTGTACTTAACGAAAATTAGTGCGGTAGATACTTATTTGATGTTACAATGTTAAATGCAAATTCGTCCTTAAAAAAAAAAAATCTGAATTCACCCAGCCCTGCTTAAAAGTCAATAAATTTTGAAATTCAAGGTTTCTTTAAGAATGCAACATATATTTCCTATTTCTAAAAGGAATAGTTTCCTTCTTCTTTTCTGTAGAAGCCTTATGTGTTACTTTTTATTTTGCGTTGCCTTAAAATACTCATATATGCAAGAAGATCCACCAAAGCAGTGTAGTTATGTGTTTGATAGCTACTGATATATGCTATACAATTTCTTTTAGAGTCATAGATTCCATATGTCTGGTTATTGATACCAAAGGATCTTCTAATAGCAACAACTGAAAGAATTGCACTAGGTATAGCCCATGAGTTTAGCTAAAAACAGATTCTCACAGTCTTCAAAAGAAAGACAAAAGGGGATGGAAAGCGAAATGGAAGCTCATTTGGTTAGTGGCAAGTTGATGCACAAAGATGATAGGTGGCTCCTTATCACAAAAGCCCGGACTCTGTGACTGGTAACACTCCAAGATATCAGGCTTTAATGGCTTAGTCTGTGAAATGTATGGCCTATTTTTCAGAGCAGTTCAGCACCCAAGGATCTGGAAAATGACTCATTCCTTATTCTGCATCTCAACAGTGTAAGCCAAACCTTAAGATAATCTAACTTTAGTAATGAATTCTGACTACTATATCAAATCTATCACCATGTCACTTTGTGCAAAGTCACATAAGAAGACCATTAAAGTGCCTGGAACTGAACCTACATCTCTGGAACTTTAGCGTAGTACTTCTTCTGGCATGAATAGAAATTCAGGGAAAGCACACCGTCGTAAACTACACCCAGGGAATGCATTATCTTGCTAGGAGACAGTGAAAAAAGAGAAAAAAATCAAAAGACAAAAGTTACTTCAGCATTTTTAAAAAAATGTATGCATCCTATTTTTAGTTTAGATTCAATTTGCCTTTACAAGTCGGGGTGAGGAAAGTGATCTTTCTTGCTTGTTTTCTAAGAGATGTGCTAAATGGCCAGGAAATACAGAACACACTGGAGAGTTTGGAGACTTCTTAATTCATTGCCCTGGTGTACAGTAAATCTATTCCTTGAACAGGTTTATTTCTTTTATCCAGCAGGATTTCACCTAATGGATGGCATGGATATAAGATGGTGACTATATTGTGAGTTATGTTACTAGGGGCAAGACTTATCACTGTGATGAGAAGTAAAGAGAAGCAGAGCTTTACAAATAAGTGCTTTATAAAGAAAATGGAGTTTAAAACAAACAATTCTTTCATACCTGCAAACAAGTTCATTGCTATGAAGAGTGTAGACTTACAGCATTGCCTTGACCGAGGCAATGCATTTTATTTTTACCCATCGACTCCAACCCTGTGTTCATTTTAGTATTGGGTGGAGGAAGAAAATTTAGCGAGCTAGTAGCCTTGACATTGTAGTGATATGTATAAATTGTTCTGAGTATACTCACCTATTACTGTTAGTACTGCAGATGTGACCTAAGTCCAAACTGAATTGTAGCTTAGCTAATCACATTTTAATTGATATGCTCTTTGGTGGCATCTGGTATCTAGTATAAACCAAGACATCAGGGCTTAAGATTAGGTTAGATGTTCAAGAAAAATGTGGGTTCAGGGTTTTTTTGTCCTTAGAGCAACAAAGAAAGTTCTGAGTGTGAACAAAGTATGAAACAAATCCAGCATGTTCATCTCCATCGGCAAATGACAGATTTAGGACTGTGAGCTCTCCACTCCTGTTCTTTTCCCTGAAATATTATTACAATGATAATGTTTCAATGTCAGTACTACTAACTATTGCAAAGGTGAAAGAAGAAAGGTGTTACGAGTAACGCCTTTAAAGGTTATAATTTAGGACTAGCTTCAGGGAACAAATTTTGAGGAAGTCAGGGACAGAGAGGACTGCAGGAGAGGAAGGGATAAAGAGAGAAAATATGGACAACAATGGTGTAAGGACAGGCAGGCACTTTTCACTCATAAAACCTCAATGCTGCTTTGAAGTATCGACTAAAGTTTTCAACATGACTACAAGAGTTGCATTGATCTTTTCTGTGTAGATTTAGCACAAAATTCTGTATAGTCTCAGGGGACTACCAAATCCTCAGTTTTATGCTCAAGAAAATTTGGAAGTCAGTCTTGTACTCAGAAGAGGTTTTATACCTTCCTCAGTGACGACGACAATGGTGTGATTAATTCATGACAGGGTTAAGGGTAACTGTTATTGTAAGGACCCTGTACCCTTTTCAGTACGTACACACACACACTCTCACATGCATAAAGACCATAAGCATTTCAGTGCCTGCACTCAAGGCCAGCTTTGACATGATGAGGCTGCCTGGGCCTGGGTAACAACTGTGAGAAAAGGCTATGAATAATGCCCCTGCTCCCCCACCTTGTTCAGGAGCCCTGACAGCTGTGCCTGCACCTGGTGACATACTGTGTCGATCCAGACGGTGACCCAGAGACTCAACTCCCTGGCTTGACCTCTTCATCTCAACGAGAATCCTGGCTGGTCCTGGTCACCATCAGGGACCCAGCCTGCTTGCCCTGCTCTGTTGAGAGGGAACTGTATCTGTGAGGGGCACTGCCTGCCTTGCCCTGCCCTGTACTGGGCTTGCCCTTGGCTCTGCTGACTCTGCAGAGCGGTCCTGCTTGCTGATTCATGAAAAACTATGATTTTAAATCTATTCTGACTTTACTGAGAGAAATTTACCCCACTGCTTGAGAAATGTAGCACTACGTTGTTTCTTTCCAGCTTAGAATATGTGCTCACCAAAGCAGTTTCAAGAGTTGTTGTTGCTAATTTTTCACAGTGGACTTCAGCCCAATGAAGAGTTGTATGAGATAAAAAAACACCAGAGCATGTCTCAGCTGCATTGTCCTCCTTCAAGGTAACAAGGTGGGCATAACTGAAATATAAGCAAGACAATCTTAATTTCTGATTTCTGACCAGTAAGGGCAGGCACATTTGAAAACTGATTACTCAGACCTTTGTAAAGGTCTTGGAAAAACAAATTATCTAAAGAGAGATGAATTCAGGGATGATTGAAAATATCTGTATAATCCAAGTAGAAATAGCCCGTGGGTGAATCTAATTCATAGGTTATAAGATTTTCATCAGTTTCCTGCCACTGTTCAATTCAGCAAAACTTGCCTTTAATAACATGTGATATAAACAACAACAGACAAAACTGCTAAGCTGCTCTGACTACTGGGAGTTTGCTGACATGTTGTCTAAACCCAGACTAAATGACATGACACCTGTATCCAAGGGAATATTATTAATATAAGGCCATCGAATTTGGATTATACCAGTGTTAGCAAAACAGTGAGGTATACATTCCCAATGCTCTCTTTTATGGACATGGTCATCACAAGAATTCAGCCAGAGCAAAAGGTGATAATTATGCAGGTTTTGGCACATCTAGGGTGCCTTCATCTCCAGGATCTCAAACAATATCTCATATACTTTGTAAACCTAATTTAGTCAAGCTTTGTGACTTCCTAACAGAGAGGTAAAGTACACAGAGATCGTATTAACTATAACCCACACAGAGCAGCTGCCAATCAGTGAACCATATTAGCACTTCCGCACAGCTCTAAACCAGAAAACCATGACGCGGTAAGGAAAGATAAAGAAGATGAAGAAGAAGGAGAAGGAAGAAGAGGAGGAGGAAAAGAAGAGGAAGAGGAGGAGGAGGAGGAGGAGGAGGTGGAGGAGGAAGAGGATGAGGAAGAGGAAGAGGAAGAGGAAGAGGAAGAGGAAGAGGAAGAGGAAGAGGAAGAGGAAGAGGAAGAGGAAGAGGAAGAGGAAGAGGAAGAGGAAAACTTC
>Ga0065711_1037793_pt1 | contig 19457 bp, 6 predicted proteins | sample Hoacrofraction12_FD_59098 | JGI IMG/M metagenome (GOLD analysis project Ga0065711, IMG submission 59098) | Hoatzin crop microbial communities from Cojedes, Venezuela - Epithelial fraction 12 v2 (version 2) | ecosystem: Host-associated > Birds > Digestive system > Esophagus > Crop | place...
GCACGACTGGACTGAAGGTGCAGACCGCTATTAGTGTATCCAGAATCGTGGTAGTTTAATATACATATTAAACGTGACTGGACTGGTAGTGGCAAATTGGATATCACTCAGAATTTAAACCTAGCCGCACCTAGCCTCTCACTCTGGTGAAGAGACTTAAAACGCAAGGGGGTTTATTTTCTGCCAAATTAACGTGACATAAGTAAATGGGACAAAATTGGATAAATAGTATTTTTACAGATACTCAGAACTGAATGAAATGTGTCACTGTGTTACATTTGTGGCAGTCAATCATTTCTGCTTTTGCCAGAGTTGGTCACAAGTGATATTCACCAAAGTTGCTGGTAGTTAGAAGCTACTTATTTGGTGTCAACATACATCTATGGAGAAATAGCTCAAGAGGAAACTTTTACAATACATAACATAACTATGTAGTACTCAAAATTTGTGTTGTAGAACTGTATCAAGGAATTGTTCAGACACGTGGATGGAGCTGGCACTTGCCTTATTTGCTCTTTGAAGTTCCTGAGAGAAAGAAATTCTATGAGCTCCCTTGAAATTTATATTCAAGTGCTTAATTATTCTTACTCTTCTAAACATTTTGTAATGTTTTGTTCAAAATCTTCCTTGAAGTAAGTCTAGCTGCTACTGCTTATCCTGTTCAGAAGCGTTCATGGCCAGGGATTTCTTTCTTTCATCTTGTACCTGCTGTTTAAATGTCCATATTCCATCTTCTCTTCTCCAGACTAAACTACAGTTCCTTTCCTCCTAGATCATTGTTCTTAGATCCTGGAGCAAGCAGACCACACTGAATGATTAACAGTTTCCCAGTTTAGCAACTGTTTTCAGTTTACATAATCCTTATACATGTCATGCTGAAAGGCAGAGCCATATTTGAATATGGATATGTGTTTTTCAACTGGAATTCAGTCTTTATTTTTCAGAACTTTAGACTTTGTGTTTGTTTGGTTTCTTGGATATTCTCCAACATGCTAGTGTTTGGATTTTACTGTTAATCCTTACCTTGACTTAATAACAGTATCACTATAATGGAGTCTCATCAAGATGACACAATATAATTACTCTTAGTGTGATGCCCTGTGAGAACAATTCAACACATTCCTTTCCTCTGACCACCAAATAGGCGGAAAACAAATCAGCTTGTTAAATAATACTGACTATATAATTAAAATACGTGTGCATTTTTATTTTTATGCTTCCTATAATGAATGGAATGTATGTATGAGAACTGGTACATTCCACATTTGAAAGAAGTCTTTGTCAGTCATAAAAGACAGACAAATCTGTTTTCTATTCCCTAGCAACTGTAAGTCACAACATTACACCAAAGAGCAAACCAAGAAGTTCTGTATATTAAATGCATGCAGACCTACATGAATGTATCAAAGCCATGTTTCGAAATGCATTTTGAAAATTTTTCCTTTTTTTTTTTTTTCCCAGAGGAAAGTGCAGAAAGGAAAACTATCCAGTTTTCATGTTTCAGCATGAGATGACAATGATTTGTGCAATTACTATAGGAATTTATCAGGAAGTATGGAATTGTTTATAACTAAAGGATATTTTTCAGTAATACACCTCCTGGTTTTGATTACATACCAAAAAACAAAATCCAGAATACTTTATGCAAATATATGTACAACTGCATGTCTTACCTTACCTCTGAAGAATGTCAAAAGGTGTAAGATACATAAAATCTATGGTGGTTTCAGGATGTAATCTTCAGGGAATGCTCCAAATGGGGCTGAAACACAAATAAAATCTGGGTTTGATTTGCTGAAATGTGTTTTAGGAGGGTTTTTTTTGTTACATAATCTAACACTACTGACTATGTATTGTCAATCTATATTTTTATTACTAGTTGTCAGGCAGAAAACATTCTGCATAATGTTGTGATACAAAACTCTGTGAGATTATCTGTTCTGGATGGAGTAGTGTAGAAATTCAAGTTCAATTTTACCTGAAAAATTTAGTTTCTGTGCATATGTATATATATAAAAATATATGGATAAAAATATTTTATATATATATACATAGTACTAGGTAATAGTGCTTATGTTAGCAAAAAAAGAGAACTTCCAAACTGTCATGTATTCTATGTCTTTTGAACATGTTCTACAGAATATAAACAGAAATTGCAGATATGCATTCAGAGATAATTATAATAAGTATTATTATTATTATTATCACCATTAAGAATATTGGTTATGTTTACTGATTGGCCTTTCTCTTCTCTCTTAAATAAGTTCTCAGTTGGAGGCCGTATGACGACCATATTCTCCTATTTCTGAGCCGTTTCTTCTTTACACTGACTATTTCTGCCTCATTTTCCTTTTCTCTGTGTTTCTTTGTAATGTGCACTTCTTCCAAGAGACCCACATCACATTTAATGTTGCAATTAAATATGGATTATACTACAAGAAACAGTGTAATGAAACCTTGACTGATAGAAAGCAGCTTCCTAAAGCACTTTCCACCTAAGTCTCCGGTTTTGCAGTTGGATCTTGAGAAGCTTTCATGAAATGGGAAGGGAACTAGCAGGAAAAGAGTCACAGATGGATACAGTAAACTCTTCTTTTTCTTCTCCTTTTGCCCTTCTTTGGCCAAACTAAACTATAGTTAACAAATTTGTCAATTTTGTTGGTGGACTCATTCACTTCTATGCTGTTTAGCTGCATAGAAGCAGCTTTTTTTCCCCCACTTTGGACAGAAATTACATCAGAGGGACAATAACAACAGTTCTGATTTTGCAATGACCATAATACAGTAGTAGTAATAATAATAATAATAATAATAATAGTTAGTAGTACCTTTTGATAGTGGTAATGGCAGAGACTCACAGATTAATAACTTGATTAGAAGAAGCAACACAAAGTATTCTCTAAGATTAATCATTACTGAAGTCCATTAGCAGAATTTATGTTGTTTCCTTACACACTGTAATATTATTTCCCTCAACACAATTTCTCCAATAATAAGAGCTGACTCATGATATTTAATCATTATGATATTTTTTCCAGATAGAGAAATAGGTAGATTAATGAGAATAAGTCAGTATAAAATTCATGAAACAAGAACAATACGTGTTAAACTTTGCTTTTAGTCAACTAAATGTCCAGTATCCCGAAACCAGTTATTGGATGAGATTCTCAAAAGCACCTAATCGTCACCACAAAAACCAAAGGCAGCTTTACAGCACAAACAGCATGATGAAATTCCGTACATTATAAAATTTTAGGGGAAGGGATTTAGATTTCCTACATGCTTTCTAAAGCATCAGGTATATTGCTGGTTTTGTATATAAATAAACAATACAAATAGAATAACAATTTCATTGTCCCCCTGTGTTAAGGAAAAAAGTTATAAGTATTGTATCAAAAGTGTACTGAAAGTACAAATGAGAACAACAGATAACAAGGTACTGAAGAATTTCAGAAAGTCTCATCATTTATTAGCCACTTTTTGACATTGAGATCATTCATTTTTTATATATCTTTAAACACAGAAAAAATACTAATATCTAAAAGTCTGCTAACATTTATGTGTCATTTTCTAATTCAGAGCTTTTTTGCTTAGTAAGTGGAATTTATTACAAAAAAATCTTAATTTTTTATTGCCGAAAGAGAATTTGTGGCACAGAAGTTCAAGCTGGATAAATATCAGAAAAGTAGATTTGAAGTAATATAATTATTTTCTTAATTACAAAATCTATCTATTTAAGAACATTCATATATATCTAGCTAACATAGGAGTTAGTCCTGCACCAGACTAAGCTGAAAATATGACTTTTATATTGTTAAAAAAATGAATAAGCATCACAACCCCCCAAAAAAACCCCAAGCAATATCTGTTAACTTTTAATTCCTTTGTATGCATGATGAAATAGTAGAGCGCTCAAAACTGTTAGAATAATAGGAGAAAAGAAGAGAAAGGGATAAAGCCTGACTAAGTTAAGACCAATTTTAGTTCTGTGTATCTAAGTATATAAAGATACGTCTAGCAGCATTTACACAAAAAGTTCCCTTTAAAAGTATATGGACAGTCTAAAACTGAAGGATTGGAATTTCTGTTTAAATCCTTGCTATGCCTATAGTTCCTTGGGTGATGCTAGACAAGTTCTTTAAGATTAAAAGAATGCCTAGGTAACCGAGAGGGTATTTATTTCATCAAAACTGTTTTGAGAGGGAAATAATCAGCCTTTGATGGGACTCATCTTTTCACTGATTAAAAAACTTAGACCAGATGCACAACCTTTAAAAACCTGAATTAAATGAGTCCCACTCCAGGATTAATCAACAGCTGAGTTCTGTGGTCAATGTTCACAATTTATTAACCTAACCTAAAGATTTAAGGGTTTTACTCAGAGATCTTTATTGTTATAGGCAAAAACATCTTGTTTGATGTCGAGATTTAAAGATCGGTGTGACTTTTGACCTATCTATTGATACCTACATAGGTTTTCATAATAAAACCTGTACATATATTCCTATGTTTTTAGTTAAAAAAAAAACCCAAACACAAAACTGACCTGACTGGTCCCCCTAGTTTTTAAGCCAAAACTATGATTTTTTTTTTTTCTTTTTTTTTCAACCAAACTTTGACATCACACTTGTTTAATTAGGGTACTTGCTAAGCAAATTTTCTGTCTAGGCTCAGAAATTAGTATCAGTGGCTAATATATTTGTGGCCAGTTGTTTAATGTGAGTAGGTTCACTGTGTGTTCCTGTTTTTCATCACATAGTAAGGTTTTGATGTTTGACATTTTGGTCTAGATCAGTAGTAGAAATGTCCAAGCAGTTTCTCATATTCCTAAACAACAGTAGTGTTGTCATCTGTGGATTCTGCTTTCCAGTAATGTATATTCATTTGCACTAAATTCAAGTATATGCTTTTAATAAATGAAAACGTTTCCAGTCATGATACAGTAGAAGTAGTCAGACTTACCAGGTAGAAGTGTAATAACAAAACCCATAGGACATCTGTTTATTGTTTTATTCCTGAGTGCTCAGAAAGCAAAATTCACTGAGAAGTATATAGTTACACACAAAAGCCCATAAATCCTTGAAATTCTATCCGTGATGCAAACTCCAAAACTTCACCTGACTTCCATAAAACAAGGTTTCCACTCTCAAGGTAGTCTTTAACCTTGTGGGACAATGGCTTTACCAGACTTGTCAATGTCAGAGAGGGACTTGCTCAGACTCCTGTCTGACACCAAACAGTTAACAAAAGTTAGACCTGAACAACCAGCTTAGCTTATCTTATCAGACAGAAGTAATGGAGGATGGTCCAACACTCAAATCAACAGTGTGACACCAGGGGTGAGGTGGAGGCCTCACATGGAGGCCTCACAGCCAGGTGGTGCTTCAGTTAAAGACCAGAAGGCCCCTTCGTAAGCATGTGCTAAGCTCCCTGCCAAACCGCTGAGTCCCACCTCTGACAACACATGCTATGCCAAGAGCCAATTGACACATAATAATTGACTTAATCCCATCTCATCAAGATCTGCCAAAGATTTTTCAGAGGTATAAAACTGACACTTAAAAACCCTCTTTTGGAGGAGGAGTCAAATAAAAACCTTAGCTGACGGATGGGTTAACGGGCCTGGACATATCCTCCCCCACAAGAAGAGACATCTTTTTGGTAAGAGCTGTGCCTCCGACTTTGTCAAACATATCCACGGGAAAAGATGTTTAACTAAAGCACTGAACTATTAACTAGAGCTCAATTTTTGTATACAGTGCATTTATCACCAGCAATCCAGGATCCGTGATACCTGTTGCTTGAAGAAGTTACCTATTGTTTCAACTTTCGAGACTGTGAAAGTCCATGGGAGGGATTGGACAAGGCAAATGCTGATAAGTCGCTACATACCTAACCCCTTAGACATAAACCGTTGACCAAGTCTAGGGTCTAGGAGCGAATTCAGCGCACCCAAGCTCATCTCTCTGAGAGGGAGTTTAGAAAGTAAGTGGGTCCACTCTGACTTGTGACTCAACGGGAGGGCTTTCCCCCCACCCCTTACCACTTATCAGATCACTTGAAACCCTTTAACCCTTTAATGCAACAATCCTGACGCAAAGAGTTCACCCTCATGTATTCCTAAACAGAATTATGAGTGCTGACTGATCTTTTCAGGCTCACAGCATTGCAACATTAATGAAAAAATAATTTTTATGGTGAAAACTGAAAGATTCTTACTACAGATTACCACCTTAAATACAGCACTGGATGATTTTATTTCTTTTCCACCCCCAAAAAAGATGTTTGTGGATTGCTTCATATTCTCACAGAAAAAGGAGAAAAGAGAAACTGAGTTTCTCCTCCCCCTTTTATTTTTTTACTGAGTAGCGAGCTCTTGCATTCTGTCTTTATTTTATGCCTCACTGCTTGGACAGGTCATGATGAAACTTCATTCTAATACTTTTATGTTCTTTCATTCAGGAATAAAAAGTTAAAAATGGCATACACAGAGATTGCACACCTGCAGAATACTATTGAATTAATTAAAATACGTCTGATCTATCACTCTAAAATGCTCCCAAATTATGACTGACTTAAATGTAGTTAACTACATTAATTGGCTATCTACCTACAGCTTTAAACTTCCAAATTTTTACTTAGATCAAATCAATTTGTGAAAATAAGACTAATAATAGTACAGTTTTCAGGGCGCTGACTCAAAAGTATCTAGAATTCTCAAGGTAGAGAACTCTGCAAATTGAAATCAAGTAATATAAAATAAAAATCATGATTTTAAAGCTGCAGCAAAGAATTCGGTAGAATTTTATGCCCTGCTAATGTAATCTCTGCAGGATTAGAAACTGCAACCATTTTTATTCTTTTTTATTTATCCACAAGAATAATTTATAAATTTTTTAGAGAACTGGAGGAGAAGAAGGAGGAATCATATAAAACCTATTTCAGAATATTGAGAGCAAGGTCCACATTTTATTCTGTATATGTCAATATATCATAAAAAAGGTTTATTTCAGTTTGTAATTAAAATTTTTGGTATTGATAGAACACTTGACATAATAAAGTGCACATTGGAATATCAACTCTTGTATTACACTGAGTGCATAACCAGTCAAGCCCAGTATTCTGTTTCCAACAGTGGTCTGTGGCAAAGTCATGAAAAGAATATGCAAAAATAAACTCTGTAGTAGCCAGTAATGAAATAATCTGCCAAGAGGTGAAGTTTCTTCTTTCTAATCCCTATCAGCTAATAGCATTTGGAAGTTTTAAATCCTTCTAAACAACAGAAAATTATTCTATGTGAAATAACTGTGAATGTTCTTATTATCCACATATGTGTCTAATCCTTCACTGAATCTTGCTAAGCTCATGGCCTCAATTATATCCTGAAACAATGATTTTGCAATGTATTACCTTCCTTTTTTACTTAATTTCTTTTTTTCATTTTATAATGAAAAAGGTTAAAAGAACTCGATTAAGATTTACATATCATTTCTGAACCTCTATAGCATTATAGAGCTGTCTACATTAACAATTTGGAATGAGGTAATAGAATGGTTTTGAAGAGAATCCCAAAGTTATCTCCATTTTCTGCATTTGGTTTTCAGAGCGTGCTAGCAAAGCAGCTTTGCTTTATGGCACACATTCCCTTGTTAAGAAGATAAATAGGAATCTCACCACAAAAACCAATTCAAATGCTCTCTGCTGCTCAGTGGGGATATCAGGCTGTAAAATGAGTCATGGCCACACTGCCACTGGGTACTCCGACATAAACTTTGTGTAGAGGCCAATAGAAGGCTCTTGAGCTCCTGTGACAACCAGAAGTTGTTCTTGTGCTTTACAAAAGGGGCAAGTACTGTGTTCATCATCTTTCAGCCTTCATTTCTTTTATGAGCATGGAACTGCCCTTCTGGTTGCCCCGCCACCTCAGAGACCTTAGTCATCACTTGGACTATGACAGAGTTGCCCACTCTGATCTGGTTTTCCACTGAGTGATAAGAGCCATGGGATGTAAAGTTCACCAGGAGAGCAGCCCCCTTCTGGAAGACAAATTTAGACTCTGGAAATTGGAAGGGAGGATTCCAAAGACCAGTTCTTGGCAGGGCACTTCAACTGTTCCTTCACCACCAGCTGGGTCAGTACCTCCACCAAATCACTAGAAAGGCAGACATAACAAGTACTGGTTTGCTTTTCAAACTAAAGGAAGTGTAACAGAGCTTGCATCAAATAACTCCATGTCCTGCAGTAGTTGCTGCAGTCAGAGGAAGACAGCTCCACTCTGACTCTTTCCTTTGGACACTGACAAAACTACAAGAGGACAGCTGGGTTGGGCAGCAGCCACCGTACACTCTCATTCTGAAATATTGGTTAGCAACAGCAAGAGCATGAACAGAAATGAGGTTTTAGTTCTAGAGGGATTAAAAAGGTGATGGTGGTGGGAACACACAAATGCACTGATATGCTAGTCATCCATATGAAACAGATGGAAAGACACTGTGTTTCCTTAGCAGATGTGAGAATATGTGTGCAGTCAAGGAAACAAAGTTTTGCAGCATAAATTTCCATCAAAGGACTTCAAACCATATGTGTAAAGAGATATTTGGCCCAAGTATCCAGCTTTATCTGATGTAAACTCCATGAACCACATGCAACAGAAACATGAGGAACCACAGGACCATAAGCTTTTACCTATTGATCTGCTCCTGTTGGGTGAGGGCTAACTGATTTCAGTGGACTGCTGACACAAACATAGCCTGCACAAGCATCCCTCTTTCTTTTTCTGTGGTAAACATTTCAAGCATCTCAGTTTCTCGAGAACCTCTAGGCCTTTACTGACGTTGTCACATGATCCTAAAACATTTTCATTTCACCCACCATTTTTCCTTAAATAGAATGAGAACCAAGCAATCTATTTCAGATGCGGATGCCTCATAATGGACAAACTTGTGCCTTTACTACTATAATTTTCTATTCTGTTATACATCTGTCTTACGTGTTATGATATCACTGTCATAATTTTTTCTAGATATACAGAATAATTTTAAATCAGCTTCTAGAATGATGCCAAAGTCTCTTGTATTTCTCCAGTTTCTGTTAATTTACAACTTACAATAAAGTATTCTTTCTAATACAAATTACCTGGCATGTCTAAGCACACACTTTTACATGCCAGGATGGTACTCCTTCATTTCATTCTGATAGATCGCTTAGCTTCGCGTCCAATCTTTTGTTTCATTGACTGTCACCACTCAGCTACTTTTATTTTACTTTTTTTTTACTTTTTTTACACATAGTTTAAAGCATTTATAATAGTGTAATTAGGGAGGTATCGAAGTATTATTACATGTACTTAACACTTACATAATTACTAAAAGTTATGTGTCTTAAGTTATAGCAATATTGTGCTGGCAATGAGGTACTCACTTACGGGACATGACATAAATTATAAATTACTTCCCAAAGCATGAACATCAAACAAAATTACAGGTGCTATTGTTGCCAGCAAAATTAGAAACAGGTTATCAAGAAGCAAATACAAAAATCATTAAGAAAGAAAGTCAAACAAATTAATCTTAGTGAATGGCCCTAAAAATGACCTTTCTCCAGCAATGGCAGATGATAATGTTGGGACTTTTCTTTTAGATTTGGGGGTATTTTATAATATAAATTGAATCTTTACCAATTAATGTAATAGCTAATGAAATATTTACTACATAGATCTGTTATTAATCAGTGGAAACTTTGTTAAGAAAACAGGCAGGAAGGAAAGGAGTGACTAATGGGTATTTTCATCAAACTCTTCACATATTTCTAAACACAGTAGTAGAAACATTGTTTTGTAATGAAAAAAATAGAAATTAAAAAAGAAAAGGAAACAACATTGACTTATTCTCTTCTCCAACCAACTGTAAAAAACAGGTTTTGATTAAAAAGGTCAAATTTTTAAATCCAAGTCAATAGTGGAAGTAAGAATTCAAACTGATCCTCTGCGATGAATAAGACAACAGTTTTGGAGACGCAAACTACTGTCTGTCAAACTGTCATTGAGAAACAGCAATTTAAATTAAATGATTATACATTAACTATGAGAAATATGTGTAGATTGTTTTCTTGTTTTAAAATGTCTTTTGACTTATCACTTTATTTCTACCTATAGAAGTAGTTTCAACAAAAAGAAGGGGAAAAAAAGGAAAAGATAAAAGGAAAAGGAAAACAGAAGGTTGATTACTGTATTTGTCACACCTATTCCTTGAAAAACAGTTTTTTAGGCTTGACATTTTCCATGGCCTTAAATAATTAACTGCAGGCTAAAAACCTGAGCAAATATGATTAGTCAATTAATAAATGTTATTGACTTAAAAACATAATAACATTACACAATTCTAGAACCATCTATTTTACGTAATGTACTTATGTACATCTACATAAACATTGTTCTCTAAAACTCATTTTCTACATTTAAAAAATAAAAAAAATCAGTCTACTTTTGCAGTGATAGTTGCTTAATGAAGCACGAATAAATATTCAGTTTCTTTTTGGATTGCTCGCTAGCATACTCTGTGTCTGCTGGGTGGTTGTATCACAACAAAATCAATATAATTTCTGAAATTGATACATAAAGTTATGATTTCTTTTTAAAATCGAGAATATTCTCTGTAGTGTTTTCAATAAATAGGTACTAAGAAACAGAAACCATTTGCAAGCCTGGGCCTATACTTACCATAAGTATTTGTTCAGTGCGCTAATGTTTGGAAGGCCTGTTTAACATCAGCTTCAACAAACATTGAAACAAGAACAAAGAACAAACTAAAAAAAAAAAAGCAAAGGCAGAATAGCTACGGTATCCAGTTTACCTCAGTTGCAGTGATGTAACTTTTCAACTCATGTCAGTTTCACATAGTGAGAAAGATTCAATGTCTTGCTTCTCCTACCAAAAGTAAAAAGTCTAGTGTTTATAACGAAAATAGTGAACACTGCCAGTGAAAGGTGAAAGGAATGGTATATCTGACCTTAGTTATAATGCTACCCTTGTGATAACAACTCTTTACCAAACAATTATTCATACAGTAATCTTATGTCTAGAAATCTGAATAGCTGTGCAATGATGTTGCACACTAATAAAAACTGTAGCATGATTCAGCTAACCACGATCAGTCACCTCCCTACCCTTCAAGTAAAATCTATCCAGCCTTTATGTGGAAACATCTCCAAAAAACAGGCCAAGATAGGACTTAGAAAACCAATGAAAAATCCCAGTACCATTCTGTACAAAACCAATAAACAAATGAATAAATGAAGTTGGACAAAAATGTGAAGTCAAAGAATAAATACTCCAATCACATCTTTAAAGGTATTATTTTCATCTGAATCATCTTACTAACAATGCCATTATATTCTTTTGTCTGGAGTTGCATTTGCATCATTGATACTTCTTTTCCAATAAGTTTTTGAAGTGTTAGTATGGATCACTTTTCAACGATAATTGGCATGGTTCTAACCTTTTTGACCTACCAACTGCATAAAAGTTTAGATCCAGATTAAGTAGTTTGGCATATTGTTTCATTTATTTGCACTGTAAGAATTACTTAGGCTCATATACATCATAAACCATCAATTTTTAGTTGACTTATTGGCCTATTTCTTCTGAACTATTTGTACCCATGCTGTAGTCCCTAGTCTTAATTAGCTGTCAACTTTCTAGAGCACAGTTTTTACCTTGCCTCCTAGAGGGCTGAATACAAAGGGGTATATTCTTGAGAGAAGTGCTGAGCATTTTATGGGTTGTAGATTTTTCAGTTGCATACTGCTCCTACAGTATTTAATTTCATTCCTATAATAAAATCTTGGTCATCTCATCTGATGTGCAGCTAATGCATACGATTGTATCGTGCTGTCCTGATCCAATATCGGGGAGATTTCGATACGATCCCAAGGACGAGATTAAGACACAAAGAGAGTCACGTGCCATGCAACCTTGTAAACTTTGTTTCAGTGAACCGGGAATCAGAGGTCAGGCGGGGATGGCAGGGGGGAGAGAACATGAGAAAGAAAGAAAACAAAAAAAAAAAGGAAAGAAAGGGTGAGAGAAAGAAAGAAAGAAGTAAAGTCAAGCAACCCAAGCGCGCGAGGAAAGGAGTGCAGGGGGGGATCAGTTGCCACCACCATGGATCTGGCAATGTCCAGCGATGTCTAGTCAGCTCAGTCTCTGTGCAGGTGTGGAGGTTCCGACGAGGACAGAGTCCGGCAGCAAGGCAGCGAGGAGGAAAGAAAGAGAGCTCAGAGGAGCATGTGCTGCCCTTTTACAGGGGCATTTGCCCATGCGCCATATGTGCAGTTCGTGCCATACGTGCTGCCCACTTAGACAAGTCCTCTCTTGCCAATCCGCACGCAAGTGCTTTTCTGCAGGTTGTTGTCGCGGTTTGTTCGGAGGCCAGGAAGAGACAACAACAGCAATGCTGAGACAAAACCAGTTCGTAGCGGTCTTCTACACACGCTTATCTATAGAACACAGCATGTACAGAGATTACTTTTAAATGCGTTGATCGCCAACACCATCATGAAGGGGTGCATCAAAAACTGTTGCATTTCTATTTGATCCATTTATTTTTGTTCTGCTAGAGGAAAGAAGATTAGTAGTATTCATTTTTTCATAGAATGAAACTACATAATGTATGTAACAATGCTTTGCACACCCCTTCCAAGTCACACCATACTAACTTTGGAAAATAAATAGTTACATGGCTATTTAGGACATTTTTAGAATCTCTTTATGCAGCTGTGAGTCTTCCTATTTTGTTCTCTAAGTCCTGAGATAAATAAACAGCCAGTGAAGTTTGTAATGGTTTGGGTTCCACTCTGCCATGTAAGGTCATTACCATAATTTTGTTCTGCAAAGGGTGTGAAAAGGCAAGATAGGAGAATAGGATCTTCATGAGGTCTGTGAAGTAGAAGTGACTACTGAAAGCTGATGTAATGACACAGGCAGTAAAAGGAATCTGCAAAAATCAGATGCTGTGATAGTTCCATTGAAAAAGTAGGGATTATGGTTTTGCCATCTGGGGAAAATGGATTTTTCTGATAGCTTGAGGGATGATCACCTATAACTGAAAGACTGGAATAATAGGTAATGGTTATTGGTACAACCCATGAGAAAAAAGGTAGTGGTTCTGTGAAGTGTAATGGCAGCTGAAACTTACAACCTGCTGTGTAACCTAGCAGCTCCTAATAAACCAGCAGACAACATTTTTAGGCGTGTAGAAATTTTACAAAAACTATCTATTTCCACAGCAACTAGTGGCTGCAGAGTGTTTCTACGTTTCTTAATGGAGTAAAGGGAAAGGAAACTACTTTTAACCATACAGTAGAGTTGAATAAATTGACAGAGCCCTATCAGTTTTATACAGGGCTCTGGTCAGGTCAGGAATTTAGACAACTTGTGGTTGCATAAATTTTGTATCCAAAATCAGCTGCCCAGTGAATCTGAGCTGATTGTAAAATAGGCATCAGCATTGTTTAAGGGTTGATGGTGTGGTTTGGCCCCAGCTGGCAACAAAGGATGACACTGTCACTCTGTCGCCGCTTCCCCCACTGGGGTGGGGAGGAGAATGGAAAGAAGAGACCAGGCAAAGTAGACAGCTGTTTTCTCCCATCTCCAAAGCAGTTATACCAGAAGCCCACCGGTATCCTTTTGGGTCCTTGAAATACCCTCTCCTGAGATAGTCTATACCAAGGATGCACAGGGCCTTGGGGTCAGTCACGATGGGGTGCTTTTGCCACTCATTCCCAGTTAGGCTCACTTCAGCCTCCAGTACAGTCAGCTTTTGGGATCCCCCTGTCACTCCAGAAGTACAGATGGACTCTGACCCTTTGAAATCTGATGGCATTAAAGTACACTGTGCACCAGTGTCCACTAGAGCGTTGTACTCCTGTGGATCTGATGTGCCAGGCCATCAAATCCACACCGACCAATAAACCCGGTTGTCCCTTTCCTCCACCTGGCTGCAGGCAGGGCCCCTCTAATCCTGGTCAGAGAATTTGCTATTTACTTCCTCTAAAAACGACTTAGAGGTCCCTTAAAGAATATCGGAACCAAGATCAAACTGTCTGCCTTGTCTGGAGAGCAGGCTGCTGGAAACTGGAGCGGCATTTTTCCTAGAAGAATCACCTTTTGTGATTGTTTTACCTCGCAGCTCATGCACTCGTGCCTCTAGGGCCGAGGAAGGTTTTCCATCCCACTTCCTCATGTTCTCTTCGTGGTCACACAAGTAGAACCACAGGATGCCCCGTGGTGTGTAGCCTCTGTAGCCTCTCTCTTGAACAGAGAAATGCTTACTTCTAATAGCTGAGACACTGGCCCGTACAGGTGGGAAGTAAGACATATCCTCTTTGAATTGCTGGAACTCCCGGGACAGTTTCTCCACAGCTGAGATGAGGGAGGAAGAGAAACTTTCTTCATATTGCCTGAGTCGGACAGCCACTGCATCCACCATTGGTGCCTCTTCACCTTTCCAGTTTACTACTGCCAGTGAGTTGGCATATGAGGATGGTGCCCTCTGTACAAACTTCCTCCACGTGGATCGTGTGCACTGGACTTCATCTGGGTCTGTGGGTAACTGCTTATCGTCCGGGTCATAATAAACCAGCTCCTGCACGGCTATATCCCTCAGATACTGGATACCTCTCTCCATATTGGTCCACTTGCCTGGATAACACACAACATTCTCACTGAAGGGGTACCTCTCCCTCACACCTGACAGAAGTCTCCTCTAGAGGCTGGGGACTTGTGCCCTTTTTCCAAAGACCTTGTCAATGCTCCCTTGCCTGGCCAGGGATCCCAGCTGCTTGGCTTCCCTGCCCTTTAATTCCAACCTGCTGGCCCCGTTATCCCAGCACTGCAGCAGCCAGGTGACACTGTGTTCTGCTGGGTGGCGGCTGAAATCTTTCCGCATGTCTCGCAGCTCGCTCAGGGACAGGGACCAGGTGATGATCTCTGGCTCTGCCTCGTCCTGCTCTTGTGATGGCCCTGGCTCATTGTCATCCCTCATGGGGTGAACTGATTTCTTTGCGTATTTCTTTTTCTGTATAAGGGCGACTGATACTGGCATGGGTTGGTGTTCTGGTCCAGCTGTGGTGCCGGCTGCTGGGTTTGGAGCAGCTGCCGTGCCTATCGCAGGGAGCTGGGGCAGCCGTGGGGGCTGGGGCAGCGGCAGAGATGGTTGGGAAGGCAGGGGCAGCTGTGGTGCCTGTCGCTTTGTTTTCCCCCCCTTCCCCTTTAAAGTACTGAATAGCGTTGAACAGGGCTTGCTAGGTGTGGGCCAGACCCCAGCGCATTGCAATAATTTGTGTCTCCCTGGAATTCCCAGTGTGGCAGCACACATCTTGCAAATATTTTACTAGTTTCTCAGGATTCTGCACTTGCTCTGGGTGAAGTTGCAAAGCACCAGGAATGCCCAGCATCCTAGGCATTTGCCCATGCTATTCCACATACCCCACCACTCTTAGCTATCCAGTCTCGGGGCAGATCTCTGCCCGATGTTTTTAGCTACTTGTTTAACCCTAAACAAAACCTGAATCCCATTCAGGAGACATAGCAATAGGAGCATGATGGCTGGAGCATCCCACGGGTATTCGAAATTCTCAAAAGCTGTTAGGACTAGCCTGAAGGAGAGAGGAGGGGTGAAAGAGTGGGAGAAAGCATCCCCTCTGGTTTTCCCCATAGAGTGGGTTCTATTATTAATAAATTCAGAGAGATAGCATCTGAAGTATGGAAATGATTGCAGTGCTGCATACAAATACAAGCCTAACTTCATGCCCAGTCATATTATCATATCATAAGCTGATACTACACAGTACAGCAAAATCACAATCCTGATCCTTTTCCCAGAGGTGATGAACAACACCGCAGTGAACACATACAGCAGATAAGGGTCTACATACCACAGCCATGTGACCAAAGACAGCAACATTTTCAGCGGCAACTATTTAACTAATATGATAAATGCATATAACAAATTATAACAAATTATAATAAAGTTGTATTAACACACTTGGCTCAGCCCGGCCATTATCCCCACCCCACACTGGTCACCAAATATAGACTGTCATGATTTGGCCTTGGCTGGCAACAAAGAACGATGTGGTTGCTCTATCGCCCCTCCCCCCACTGGGGTGGGGAGGAGAACAGAAGAAAAAAGGCAAAAACTCGTGGGTCGGGGTAAGGGCAGTTTAACTGAATAGCAAATGAAGTGAAAGGTAACAACAATACTGATAAGAAGAATATACAACATAAACAGTGGAAATGCACAGAGCAGCTCTCACTGCCTGACACCCAACACGCTCCCGAGCTGTGATTAACTTCCCCCCCGGCCAGTTTCCCCACTCAGAACCAAGCATGACATTCCATGGTATCGAATATCCTGTTTTGTTCAGCCAGTTTGGGTCAGTGGCCAGCTGTGTCCCCTCCTGGCTTCTTATGAAAATTAACCCTATCCTGGCCAAACCCAAGACAGTTGATAAGTACCGAAGAGGCCAAATTGTTGCCTGGTATCCCATAAAAGATCCGTTCAGGGGTTGGAGCAGAAATTACACCAAAAGAAGCACAAATTACTTTTTAATTCTGTGTTAATAGAATACTGAAAATTTTTTTTTGGTTCAAGATGAAACCCTTTATTAAAAAAGTGGAGAACACGTGGCTCAATTCACTGAGTCAAAGCACAGCTCATTGCAAGAGTACAGCAACTTACAGAGGATAACACCTGAGACCTTTGAATTCATTTTTTGCAGAAAAATCACAAAAAAAGCCAGACATCATGTTTGGTAATTTTGAACTTCAGTGGGAATCTAAAGTAATCAGCTCTTCTTAGGAGTTTGTCAGTATTTTAAGGAATCTTTTCCCATTTTCAATGACTCTGACTTTGCTATTCCATTTGCATAAATATGGCTGCTGGTAAAATGCTCATTTTTTCAGTTCTTTGCTTAGTTCCTACTTGGAATATGAATCCATATATGCAGTAATTTAAATCTTGGTTTTTTAGAGGTTTCTTACCAATTTTGCACAGGTAACTTTCAAACATCTATGTATAATTTCTAAAAATGTTTTGGAAGATACACTAAAACATTAGTCATTAAGAATATTTAATGCTTTGAATTCTTACCAACCCCAAATTGATTTTCTGATCACACTTAGTACGGGGTGAATGCAATTTAAAACCAAAATGTGAAAAAAATAACAAGTCTATTGATATGGACAGGAAGGAAGGAAGGAAGGAAGGAAGGAAGGAAGGAAGGAAGGAAGGAAGGAAGGAAGGAGCTGAAGCATCTCTTTTTTACCCCCCCAGAATATTCAACCTTGTGTGTCCTAAGGTACAAGAATATTTTAATCTCACTGATGAACATGGGGGAAAGCAAACTAGGGAATAATATCCAAAGCAAATACTCCACTTTCTTTTCATTAATGTGATATTCACAAAACTCACAATGCGTAAGTTAATCATCTCTTTTTGTCTTGAAGTATGGGGAAAAGATAGTTCACCCTTTTACATAAAAGTGAAAAAAAAACAGGCAAACTGTACTTGCAGTCCTATGCCAATGTTTAACTAATGTATAAAGATATCAACTACCTCTCTTGACTGATTTTGCAGCTCTCCTGTTTCTTTCTGTTGCTGCTGGTACACCAAAAGAAATCAAGACAAAAAGTTGATCCCAACCTCACTGGATTTAAAGGAAGCCTTTTCATTCTGCTGACAGGCACTTTTATATCTTTTCCATATAAAAAATAACAAGGTCAAATATTTTACATCCAGCTGTGGATTCTTATTTCATCATAGCTTGTAGTATATAAATCTGATCTGTTAAAAATTCCCTGAAGATGTAAATCAATGTCTTCTTGAAAAATGTTGCAACATATTTCATCTCATCACTGCCTTTTTGAAGAACAAGAATAATCCTTCTACAAAGCTGGTGAAGTGCTTTTTAAAGCTTCTGACATAGGACGACTTCTAAATCAAAATCTGTGTGTGTAAGTCATGTTTCATCTTACACTTTCTTAAAAATAATTAACTGAGGATGAAGCTGAAAAATGGATTATATATCTTCAAAGGAAAGGTGAAATAATTGTAAATAATATTCAGAAATTAGAAGCAAATCTTTAAATATAATATTTTCAATTTTGAGTCAATATGCATTTTAGCATCTTCTATTGCTGTCCATGTGTCTTTAAGCTATGACTTATATACATCACTTTCATAGATTTTATTTCCTTTTCTCTTTTCCTTACAAAGTTTCACAAGGGCAAATCAGCCTCCTTCCACCCCTTACCCCCACCCTCCAAACCCTAACAGGTATTTTGTTCTTGTCGCTTAGACATACATGTTTAGCACCATTAGTTTCTCAGAGTGGCATGCTTCTTGGTTTCCTGCTGTCTCTTTGTCTATCAACATTGTATTTCCCAGAACTTAATCTGCTTAGAAATGTTCGGAACCTGCTCATTCATTTTTCTGCTCCTGGGTCGTGTTCTCTAGAAGAAACTTTTCTCAGACTTTATCCAAAATCTTCTCAGCTTGCTAAGTGAACACACAGTCACTCCATAAAAAGTAGTGAAACAAGAAAAAATACTGGCAAATACTGCAGGTCACAGGGTCCAAGCTAATGCAGAGTGTATGAAGGCCATAGGTCAACTGGTAGAAACCTCAACAATTTAGACAATGCATTTGACAACAGTATTAAGTAGGAAAAAAAAAGAAGAAAAGTTGTACAATAAAATGGAACCTTGTGATGATTTTAGGTAAAAAAAAAAAGAAGCAGGTTAAAAAGAAACTGAACTTTTCTGATAAATGCAATAATATCAAGGAAAAGAGATACTCAGAATATCATCAAAGTCAAAGCAATGCCAAAAATCATTGAACAACATTTAACAAAATACCACCAGCAGAAAAATGCAAAGATTCAAGCAGAGCTGCTCTCCCCATGAGGCCATGATATCAAACAGTGCAGGAGGACCGCAAAGGAAAGACATCAATAGTATGGAGCACTTATTAAGTCAGATGAAGGTTAGCACAGCATTAAAGGAAATGCCTGATAAAGAGTGAGTATATTAGCTCTGCCACTCATAGAACAACATACTAAACTTTGCATAAGGGTAAAACCATAAAAAATGGAGTGACCTAGGTATGGAACAAAATAGAGAAGAAGAGAAGGAGGGAAAGAAAGAAGGGGAAAAGAGAAACAGTAAGAGAGAAAGAAAGAGAAGGGGAAGGGGAAGGGGAAAGGGAAGAAGGAGAAAGACACTGCAGGACTGCAGGAAAGGGAGAAAGCGAGGGAAAGAAGGAGGGAGGGAGGAAGAGAAGGAAGAAAGGTGGGAAGGAAGGTGGGAAGGAAGGAAGGAAGGAAGGAAGGAAGGAAGGAAGGAAGGAAGGAAGGAAGGAAGGAAGGAAGGAAGGAAGGAAGGAAGGAAGGAAGGAAGG
>Ga0065711_1037794_pt1 | contig 19456 bp, 8 predicted proteins | sample Hoacrofraction12_FD_59098 | JGI IMG/M metagenome (GOLD analysis project Ga0065711, IMG submission 59098) | Hoatzin crop microbial communities from Cojedes, Venezuela - Epithelial fraction 12 v2 (version 2) | ecosystem: Host-associated > Birds > Digestive system > Esophagus > Crop | place...
AAAAAAAAAAAAAAAAAAAACAAAAAAAAACCCCCCAAAAGATGTAGTTCCTTCTCGTACAGTAGAGGATCATTTGGAATCTCCCAAATACCTGATAGATAGAAGAAAATCTTTTACACTCCCTTGTTCTAGGCAGGAGCACAAGTACATATTTGTACTAAACACAAATGCTTCCGGTGCAGGGTAGCTAGGACAAATGCAAGGTCCCATCTTGCAAAAACCGTACTTCCATGTCTGGGGTAAACTCAGCCTTGTGCAGAGAGCTCAGAAAATGGCTTCTACACTATTTACTTAATCTTTAAAGCCAAACAGGGGTTTAACTTTCTCACAGCAAGATCTTTTCCCCCCACCCCCCGCCCCATTTTACCTTTAATAGCAATTCTCTTCATTATTTTATCTGCTATCGCTGTTTAAGCTGAAAGTAGCTGGGGATTAAAACCAGGAAAGGAGATGCAGAGGTATGTAACAGTGCTACAAAGCACACACAAACTAAACTTATTCTGCATCCTCTTATGGCCCTTAAAGACTATTGAAAGAGGGCCAAAAAAGGTCCCACAAGAGTAAGGGGCCTTTGGTGTATTCTTCTTGTTTCTCCCACAGATAATTTGGAAGAAATACAGTGTACTTTGTATGCCCCCAAAGTAAAATTACAACCAGCTGATGAAACTATCTCAGCAGCAACAACAAGAGTCAACTCAGAAAGGCAGGGTCTGTTGCCAAATAACACAGATTGTTTATAATGAATATAAACAATTACACTGCTGACCAGATTCCCAGTACACTTCCATCCACAGAATATACAAAATACTGCTCTGGCACTGGTCTCCCAAATATTTGCCATATATTGAGCATTTTCAATGAATGAAATTCAGTGGAAATGCAACAGAGGGAAATGCTGAACACCACACTGTTCCCATTCCCCAGCATTTTTTGTTCCACATGCTTAATTTTGCTTTCATATTATAATTCTACATAAGCAAAATGCTTCTTGATCCACCATGAACTCTCCCTAATTCTTTGATCCCACACTGATTTTTCTTGTCATTTCATGTAACAAATTTAACATTGAGCACAGACAAGAAGACAACGGGAGATGTTGTGGGAGAGGTTATCATCATCACATTGCAGCTTCCTCAGCCATACCATTATGTCTTGCCGGTTTTCTCCTTACCTCTTTCTCTGTTACCTCGCGGTGCAGATCTTGATGATCCATCTTCCCAGAGCTGAGACCATATGTAAGTTGGTGGTAGTACAGAAGAAAGGCTCTCCACTGTGACATCCACCCACATGGACTGAGCCTGGACACCGCCAAGCATTTATCTGAAAGCAGAAACTTAAGGGTTTTCTAGTGCACTGTAAAATTTAAACACTCCTATGGACAGTATTGAGGGAATGAAAGTGTCTACAACAAATAAGAGAAGAATCTTGCAAAAGAAAACTCATTTCAGAAGTTTAGTGATAGAAATATATTATATACGATGTTAACACAGGTAATCTGCAAGAAAGGTCCATAAATCATCATTTCAATGGGTCATGAACTTCAAACAGTGCATTCAGCTCAGCAATTTCATTAGAGCAGAATAATCTTATTTCCATACAAAGAGCAGTCATGGTGCTAATTCTAAAGTAACAAATTGTTCTTTTGTTTCAAAACTTATTACTACCATCACTGACAGATATGGGGAAAAAAAACAAGAAAAGCTGGCCTTTCCAATCTTGTCCACAGAGGGCAAGTTGAAGAACGATGAGGACGATGGCCTACTCACTGCAATTTTTTGTTGGTGTCAAAGGAATGTGTTTTGCTGGCAGGCTAAGTTGCATTAGCTATTACAGGAGTCAAAAGCAAACTCTGTGTATACCAGTTTGGACCACAACTTCTGTCAACTGCTTACAGATTTCAGTACTGTAGTTCCTGAATCACTTTGAGATGTGAACACCTATCAGTCAGTACTAGCCCACACAATTTCAACTTGCAAAAATAATTTTCCTTGCCTATAAACGCCTCTGACTAAGTTTTGTAAATAAGAAACAAGCTGGTGTTTCCCAGTCGCTCCCTATATAAAATAATCAGAGAATCACACAGAACAGCTGAGGTTGGAAGACACCTCTGGACATCGTCTAGTCCAACCCCGCTGCTCAGAGCTGGATCAGCCAGAACAGGCTGCCAAAGGACTGCGTCCAGCTGGGTTTTGAGCATCTCCAAGGATGGAGACTCTACAACCTTTCTCGGCAACTTGTTCCAGTGTTTGACCATACTTACAGTAAAAAAGGATTTTTCCTTACATTTAAACAGAATTTCTTGTATTTCTATTTGTGCCTATTGCCTCTTTTCCTTGGGCACTGCTGAGAAGAGTGTGGCTCTGTTTTCTTTACATCCACCCCGTCAGGTAATTTATACACACCGGTAAGATCCCCCTGAAACTTCTCCACTCTGAAGAAACCCAGCTCTCTCCTTGTTTAGCAGATGTTCTGAGACCGTAATCATCTTCTCGCTCTTTCACTGGGCTCAGTCCAGTATGTCCATGTCTTCCTTGTACTGGGGATGCCAGCACTGGATACGACACTCCAGATGTGGTCTCATCAGTAAAATACATCTGTAAACTACTGTGTCTTTATACTATATTCACATATAGTCCCACATATCTTCCTTTTTTTTCCTTAGAAAGCTGCTTTTATCTCCAGACTGTTTTTCTTGTAAGAAACAAGAATTAGTATAGCACAACTACGCAAATCCTCTAACCATTCCTACCAACTTTATCATGAGTGTTAGGAAGATATCTGATGGGTGAGTTGTGGATTAAAGTTGCATCTCTCTTTCTATAAAGCTCTATTTCTGATGCTGCTCCATCATCTTACTGCTACCCCTCTCCTTGCCCATTTCCACCTGCCATCCCATTGGGGGCGGGCAGTCAGCAACAGGCCCTGAAGTTCTGACCGTCATCTCAGCTAAACTCACACTTAATATTGAAGAGGTTTCCCAGTTCTCAGTTTTATTGAGTGCAGACCTAGTTGTACACTTACCAAAGCTGGTGACCTTGACATTGACTTTATCAAAAACAGGACTGGGCCTGTGATGCTGTGATTAAAGTTTCAGGTGAAGATACAAACTCTCTGCAAAAAATGAACTGTCATACAATATTGAGTCCCAACCAATCTGTCAAGTTATTTTCTTGGGTTGCCTGTAAAACACTGTACGGCCTTGGGTACAGCAAATATGAAAACTAATGATAAAGTATGATACAGCTGAGTCTGGCCTTGAAAATCTGCAGCTACTGCAGCTGTGGGTGCCTTACGCTAACTACGTCCTGTTTATAAACAGCCAGCACTAGAATGTCATTTTGCTGATTTGAAGCCATTTACTGTAGCCAAATATGTATTTCACGATAACAAAAGTGTCTTAGCCGGTTAAAATTCATTTCTCTCCCCCTGCAAATAAACAGTAATCAGATCGCCCATTGGTGGCAGTTGCTCTGTTTGTATATGCAGCTCCGTCACCCTCCTGCTATGAATATGCAGATCTCTCCACTCTCATTAGTTTCTGAAGTGCCTCTGCTCAACTTGCTTGCTGTAGCTGGCATTTCTGAGCTGTTTGGGTGACAATACCACAGCTTATCACCCTCAGCTGAAGACAAAGATAACTTCAAAATGTATTTAAAAGAAAAAAACATACCATGCCACAATCAAATAAAGCTGACTCTTGAATTTTGTGTCTTAGCAATGGGTATTCAATGCTAAGAAAGAGTGTTAACACCTCTTGCAAATGGGTAGCTCTTATCTGTGAGGACTGGATCAGACTTTGTCCCATGCCAACAAGCCTGGTGGAGTGTGTTTGCAGGGCTGGGTCTGAGTAAGACACGTTCTCAGAAACTGAGTTTGTTGAGGCATAGGCTCTTGCTCTCAATGAAATAGTCTGCCTCCACAGCACCGGCTGATGCTATGCCTTCTATGTTGTTCTGGTTTATTTTTAATAAAAGATAGTTTAGCAGACTGCAGTAAGTTCCAGAGCTTAAGATCCAGAAAGTAGGTTTGTGTTATTAAGAAAAGCCTGAATCAAGAAGTCCTCATAGACTTATATGCAGGCTGCATGAGCAGGTTTGTGAAGAGTGCGTGCATGCTGATCTTGCAGAGATTTACATCTGAGTGTAACCTCCCTCCCTCTCTCCCTCTCTCTGCCCTATAGTAGTCCCAGTGAAGTGATTGTCAACCCACACTATCAGTTAACAAACCATTACAGTGGTTTAAGACACCACTGCTGTACTTTCCCCAAGCTACCAGTCCAGTGTCAGAAATCTCCCCACGTTTATTCAGCAGAATGGTCTCCAGGACTTCGCCCTGTTTTTCCTCTAGGCTGTCATGGATTTAAAACTACATTTTATTTGAATAGTTTAAGCAGGTGGTTAAGCCGGCTGCCTGATTTTGCCTAGAGAGCACGGGGAAGAGGCATGTGATCTATTCTGCCGGCAGAGTTACAGGGCAGCGATGGTTGGCAGAGGGGCCGTAAAAAGCAGCTGGGCCTGGTAATGAGCATCAACACGCAGGAGAGGACGCGTGTGCTCAGCCTGAGCACCTGGTCCTGCACCAGCACTGGTGCTGGCAGACTCCTCTGCCCAAGCAGAACCCCAGCGGCTGCCTGGGACAGGTTTGGAAGTCCTCTGGCATATCTCATCACAGGACTGGAAACTCTGGTCTCAGTCAGGAAAACTACTCAGATCATTAATAATTCCAGCCTATGTCAGTAGGCCTTAAAAGGCATGTTCAAGGCTTAGCCATCTGCAGAAGGAAGGGAGCATGTCCAGGGAATTTAACTAAGCCACAGGACTTTGCACTGAAGCAGCTACCGAATGCTCACATGGTCTGCTCCATCCACTCCTTGGTGGGACGTGGCGTCTGACAAGCAGGTGGTAACAAACAGCTTGAGGAAATCGCTGCATCTGCTTTGTTAAGTGAGCATGTGTCTGAGCCCTGAATCCATCTTTCAATCAAGCTTTTAATAGGAAAATGTAATCCTGAAAATGATATTTCTGAATGGGACCCAGTACGGAATAGATGGAAACATAGGCATGGTTTAGAGTGAAATCAAAACAAAAAATCAAAGTGCTGTAAAAAAGTCACACAGTGCTGAAAGCAGTCATAATTGCACCAGTCAATTATGAAACTGTAAACTGAAGTTTGAAATGGGCCAATCTCCCTTCTAGTTTCATTTGCGAGGTTGAGTCTAGCTTGAACAAAGAAAATCAACACTGAACCAAAGAAAAATCATGGGGAGACATGGATCCAGTGTTTACATTGCCATCCCTTTGGCTGGGCTATGACAAGAGAGAGACTAGAAAAAATAATTTGTAAAATATAATCTTATCTTGCTATTCCCCCTTCAGGATTGATGACTAATAAAAGCAATTAACCAGAAATGTTTTTAAAACTTGTCAAATAATGTATTTGACAAATGTATTCATAAATCATGTATCTAGTCACAAACTCTGTGAGCTCTGAAAACTACCTCATCATTTTAAAACAACTTGAAAATCTCATTTCATCTATTGATGAATCGCCTGCCCGCATTAGCAATAAACTGGCAAAAGCAAGACAGAGACATTTTTACCCTTCACATCGCGTGGAGTGCATTTCGGGACACTTACACTTTGCTGAATTTGAGCAAAGGCAAAAAAGGCACGTGTGTGTGTGTGTGTGTTTTGAGGCAGTGGATGCACACACATAGGTTTGGGGCAATTCTCTACATCTGTGCGAGCTCCCACTCTGGTTTCTCTGCAAGGAGTCTCCTCTGCAAAGGGAGCTGTGGAGGCCCATAAGCACAGAGAAAGCTGAATCTTTCCTCTTGAGTGATCCCCAGCCAATCTGCGGCTTCTGAATGGAGAAAAGACCCAGTTAGCCCTTAAGAAACTATTATAATAGTCCAACTTGTTATAGTTTGACTATAATGTCAAACTTTATATTCTTATAAACAGCAACTTTAATCTTAAGCAGTCAGGTAGGTCTATGCAGACAGCTCATGCAAAGAACCGGTGTCACCTCCAGTAACCCAAATGTACCTCCTTTAGAAGAGGGCCCTTCCTCCACCCACCCAGATGGCACTCATTGCCCTCTCATTCACCTTCCTCCCTCTTGCTGTAGGCCTCGACAACAGCTGAATTTGATAAAAGTGGGAAGAACTTTAAATTCCATATCTATTTAACTGTTTGTGTAATTATAAGAGCGCTTGCCCTGCACTGTTAACTGACAGTGGCTTTCAGACCTGGTGGATGCTTCATATGGCAACTGTTTTTTGTCTTGTATACCACTTGTGACCATGCGTTGTCACTTAATTAGGTTGAAATTAAATAAACAGATCCAATCCAATTCTGCAAGGTTATAGACTCATATCTGTGTGCTGGACTGTAGTAACTGGTTGCTATTCACTGCCAGGAGATGTAAATTTTGTGCTTGGTTTGGTGCCTACACAGCATGTACTGAACTCCTGTGTGCTCCTCAGCGAGTCCCTAAGCTGTGGCCAAACCCAGCTTCACCAGGTCCTTCACCAAAAGAAAAGTTAAATTCTCAGTTCCTTGCAGTCTAAAATACAGTCATTCATGATACATCTCTGAATCATGGTCAGTTCATGGTGCTTCTGTTGTCCATTAGCAGTAAACTGATTATACTTTTGTGCTTTTTTTTGCCACGTACTCACTGACATTTGCAGACGAGCAAACTGGAAGTATGGTGTCTTGGTGAGGGCGAAACAGTTCACAGAGATGCACTGGCTTTCACAAAAATTTCAGCTGGAAAAGATTTGGATCTAGGAAGAAGGGAAAGAGGAATAGAAAAGAAAATGAAGTCCTTTATTCAAAATGAAATATCCGAAAGCATTGCTTTTGGTGCAGAGCTGAGTAGGAACCCACTACTAAGCCTCAGAAGTTTCTGCAAAATGGAGGTATTGCCTGCTGGATCATTTTCTCCATTGCACAGACAGAGAATGAGCTTTGCTTATTCACAGCTGAAAAAGGAGCTCAGGTCTTCCCATCCTGAAGTCAAGGTACACACTCTCTCTTACTTTCTCCTGAGTATTGTTCTGGCTCATCTCTATTAACTCACGAGAGGCCATACCATATATTAATAGACAACTTGGCCTTGGAATTTATTTTGCAGGAGATTTTGTTATTGCCTCATAAACACAGGGCTCCCTTAAATTATCATCAAAATACATCACCATAAAATTACTGAAGCAATAGAAGAAAAAACCTACAGCCCTGCTACACCAAATTCTGCTTCAAGTATTATGCTGCTCTTCTGTGAAATTCACTGTACTTGCAGGGATCTAACAGCTTTGCCATATCCTTTCACTGATATGGGTAGTCCAAAAGAAACAATCACACTTTCAGCAAAAGATGATTTAATTTGCATGGGACTGTGTACTATGTCCAAACTACTAGGACCATCTTTACTCTTCTATGCCGCTGGAGCTAACTGCTGTTCTTCACTACTTTGCACCTTAGATACACATTTATGTCTGAGTAAAGTATCTGTAATTTATATCTGAGTAAAACCAGGGTCTTGATTTGGGAGCACTTTTCATGGGTGTAAATGACAAGCCCAGGGCAGCAGCAAATCCAGCCCAGAAGATACAGTTAGTCCATGTCAGGGAGGACGGGAAATGAGACTTTGATTGTTGTGATCTGTACTGGGTAGATGTTAAAGGCTGTCTGACACTTTGCAGGAGAGGAAAATTTGGGGTTTGCCGAGCCACGGTGCCTCGTTTCCCACACTTGGTGCGCAACACGCAGTGCAAGCGGGGAGCCCTGAGCACGCCACCGGTGGAAGCATTTCCACAAGGCCTCCTGCACCTCACTTTGGGAAGGGTTTTGGGAACCTCCCAGATATGCAGACACAGATGATGTTATTATATGAGCACTGCAATTCTCGGTAAATAAACTGTGGGAAAATGGCAATACCAAATTAAATGGCAATAAAGCTTTTGTTGTTTCAGTTTTATGCAGGTTTTAAGATAGAATCTGTGATGAACTGCATTGTGTATGCTTGCACCAAAATAAAGAGGGTAGCATGGCGTATAAATAAGTTTAGAATTAGACTGGTATCTTTTTCAAATTATGACTCGCTAACAGAGTTTTACAGAAATTTGATTATAATTTTACTGCATGGAGGACTCTTTTGCATCTGTTTCACAGATATCCACCTTTTAAATTTTATTTAATTTGTATTGATTTTTCCTGCATTTTCATAAGCAGGCATCACACATCTGAGCACACACAAAAATGATTACTTAAGTGATGATTTAAAAATAATGGATGTACATTAGCACATGAATGATTAATTCCTTTTTGTGAGTACAAGAATCCAGGCTATGGCTGAGTAAAATATTGATGGTACAAAGGAAATGAGCTGTTTCTTAATTTAGTTTTGTTCTGGTAATGTGTAACTAATGTTGTTTCCTTCTAGCAGTATGCATTTAGTGACCCTTTTAAATTTTAATACCTAATGATAGCTAAACTAATAGCTTCATGGGACATATAAGAGGGGATTTTGAAAAGATGCAGATATAGTTTACATGCATTAATTTGAGACTCTCTGTAACACATTTAATAGAAATAGGTACTACAGAAGAACCTAGATAAGTCTCCACACACAGGCTGGCATTTCACTAGAAAGCTGAGGCTGTTTTTGCACAAGACGCATTGAAAGGTGGAGATCTCATTGTCATGTTAGTCTCATGAGGCTGTGGCATACGCATCCCAGTTCATCAAGGCCTGATGCTCTTGTGACGCACTTGAGAGTGTGGGGATTTGTGAGACCAGTACAAAATGAGAGCAGGACTGCTCTTACCACCTGATACTTGGGCATATGTTTACACTAGTTGTAGGGGGACCTGAGCACTGAGATTAACCCTGTGCTGGACTCCTACAGTCTGAGTCAGAGATACCTACGCTGTGGTTTCTAACTGTTCCCACAGCTGTTAAGGTGTTTCTGGAAGTTTTTTCCCTGACTACTGCATCCCAAAGTGTTTTCCCACATATTTGCTGGGAAATGCCACAGTGGCGAGCAAGGCACTGAAAGACAAGCACTGCTTACACGGTCCTGCCTACATCTCCATTGCAGAGCATGGCAGGCCAGGTTTACCCATCCAAAACTTAAACCCAGCGCCTGGTCGAGCAGAGAAGTATGGGCTCAAAATCAAATAGAAATACTCTATAGATGTGGCTGGGCAGCAACACATGTAAGGACACAGGTTATGGTAGAGCACAGCTACAGGCTTTGACGTTCTCAGATGGGAACACAACCTTGTTACTCAAGGTTGATCTACAAGACTGAATCACTGGCACTGCCTACCCACTGCCCATCTGCTAGGCTGGCACATTGCCCACCGATGTGGTGACATGCCAGGTTTCATTTGAAGTAGGTGCCTTCTAACAATGGGTTTAGAAAGCAGCCTGTTGAAGACAGCAACTGACACTTCTTTCTTCAATAGGCTATTTTTGGAGTGGGAACACTTGCTCGCAGCAAGTGCAAAGGGCCTAAATCGGCTTCTGTTAGTCAGCTGCAGAAAAATCTCATTTGCTACAGTAACAGAAGGTTTGGGCTAAAAAGTAAAGCAATTGCTTCCATTTGCACTTGCTGGCCTTGAATGGGTATGTTTATTGTGGCTACTTAATCCCACTTTACCAAACTGCATGGCATTTTGCAGGTGAGAAAGGAAAGGGAGGAAGAGGAACAGTATATTGTTTTTGAGACAAGAAAGGGTGCTTTTATGTTTAATTTTAAACCATGAACCTTTGATATTTTCCACTGCTGCAATGGATATTATATGGTAATCCTGCCAGGACATTTTATATGTCTGAGTGTTGGTGCCTCAGGATGACATTTGAAAAATAGAGTTCACATTTTTTTTTCCTTTGGCAACTGAGAAAAAAGAGGGATCTTCATGCATTCCCAACAAAAATCAACAGGCTTCCTGTCATCAGGTCTTTTTGAAAGGGTTTTGAAGATCCTAGGCAAAACATAGACTTTGGCTTTTTCAAAAGTCCATGAAGGGGTGTAGATCAGAAAACAAGTTAATGCATGCAGTTCTCCCTGGTGACATTCTGGATACAGGATGCCTGAAACGTGGGCAGGGTGTAAAACCACATGGCTTTAAGAGCAGCCCAGATGGCCAGCAACCCCAGGAACACATGCACACATGCTATCCTGATCCTTCTAGGAAGGATTTTGAATCTAAATTGTCAGCCTGACATCAGCACCATGACATTACTGATGGGCAGGAGTGATATGTGATCCACCTTGCAGAGAGCTACTCGCTTGGGTCTGTAGTAAGGAGTTGTATGGACTAACATGCCTCTTCCGACATGTCTGAAGCCCACCTGAGCTTGAGTCCTGGCGATGTGATGTGATGGGAGTCCGAGCTTGACCATGGCTCTGACCTGCTCTCAAAATCACCTGTCACCTGGCTGAGCATTGAACAGTCTGCTTTCTCCCCCTCTGCCTATGCTGTCTTCCTCCAGCTCCACTCCCTTCCTCATCACTCCACCAGGACAAAGTGCTGTCCTACCTGGCAGCGCACTCCAAGCCCGGGGCAGTGCAGGGGGGCTTGCCAGGTGGAAGGGTGACAGCTAAGCCTGTGCTTTGCACAACTAGGTCCCCTGTACCACACAGAGAGAGTGCTTCTGTATGGTCTGGCTACGCAAGGAGGTGGAGACCTTTCCGTCCCTCTCTGGTTTAGTGTTGAGCTCTTGGCCTGATGCACGTATATGGCTAATGATGACAGGGAGAGAAAGGACCGAGTAGGCATTCTCCACCGGCATGCAAAGTACATATGCACAAAATAAACAATCATTGAGATTCTTCTGAACAGAGAAAGTTATTCAGGCAGCATCTGAAGTACTCAGAAACAGCTTTTGATAGGAAAGCTGAGAATAACCTGTAGTTATCTTTGGCTGCTGGACAGTAGAGACTTTATTATAAAATTATTTGTTTGCTATAACATGGCTGCTAAAATCCTGGCAGCTTGTTATGCAACTAATTAAAAAAAGTCAAAGCTATAAAAGGAGCTGGAAAACTTTGGCTGGAGCCACAAATACTGTTTCTTCCATTGCTTCCCAGATAAAGAACCACGTTTTGTGCCCTCCTCTTACCCACAAAGACACAGAAAAGAGGAGATCTGTAGCTAACAGCCACAGCAGCACAGGGAATAGAGCGCCTGCAGCAGTCTCTGTGCTTTGCCAAGAATGGAGATGTCATGGCTTAGTTTTTTTTTTGAACCACGTCAGATAATAGTGTTGGCATTCCTACCTGAGCCTGTTTCTCCAAGTCAAGCACCGTCCAGAGGATTTACTAATAACTTGGTGATCACTGGTTGCTCCTTTGTTGTATACTTTTGCTATGTTAGTTCTTCCAGTATGTGCTGCAAAGAGAGGATTTTGTGGGATAGAATAGGTGCCACTGCTGATTTATATTGCCTTGGATCCAAAGTGCTTTCTACACTTTTGACACCACACACACCCCTCTTCTAGACCAAGCCTCCCCCCTGACAGCTCCTTTGCATGACTCTTTCCTGCATGACTTGTCACAGACAATGGTATTTCCCCAGACTCTGTGGAGCTTTGCATCACTCAAGATTAGTGGGCTGACATGCACAGTCATACAAGCAGCTGGCAGACTGTGATCAGTGAAACATGTGGGGATGAAATGGGCCACCTATCTCATAGTCACCTACTGACCTTTCACCTCCAAGGTGAAAACCTGTCATCTTGCACCCAGCAATGAGAAGCTGTAACGTGTTCCAGGACCAGTAAGATGAGAGCGTCTCTCAGATACGGTTGGCCATTTCAAATGTTGATGGGGGGGAAGGAATAGCAGTAACGCCAAAGGATCAAAACCACCTGCACTCACTTTCGCCTCTTGGTTTTGATAATGTGGTATATAAAGAATAAAAATTGTTTGTATTCAATCACCTTCTGTAAGTGGAAATTTTTCTTCCGCGCTAAGATGCAAAGCACAGAACAGAGAAAAGCAAACCTGTCATGGGTGGCTCTGTTATGGCTACTCAGTAGGAAGTATTTTGCAGCCCACAGCTAGCACACAAGAAGGAACAGAGGTTCATCAAAGCTAGAAGTCATCTTTTCAAACAAACTGTAATATTAGATAAGGCCATAAGTGTTTAAAGAATAATTAAAGGTATCCAGCTACATCTCAAGAACAAAATATCCTAGGCTAAAGTCAGACACTGAGATGTCAAGGGGTATACGCTAAACAGAAACTCAAGTTTACATGCCAAAGGCAGCGACTCCTGTCATTACTGATTGTGTGTGGGCTGTGAACTTTCTATGTGTCACAGCGGTAAAAGTAAATAGTTGGATCATCTTTCTTCAAATCTAGGATGAGAGTCTACCCTCTTGCTGCAGAGGAATGCACTGGAGAAATGTGGTACGGCTTTATTTCAGAGCTCAAGTAGATAAAAATTTGCAGTTTGTTTACCTTTCTATTCTTATTAATTACTGGTATTAACTCTTTTCTAAGCACCCTCCCTACATGAACCGTGAATAATGTCTGTCTGATCCTTTACAACTGTTTTACTGTCACCCGAAGGAGGCAGGTTTTTGGCTCCTGAGTCAGTGCTGGGCTGGACAGCTGCTTAGCTGTGACAGCCCGAGGAGCTACCTCAGGCTTGCCCGAGGGAGATTCAGACTGTACTAAATTACATTCTTAGAGTCATATTTAAGGCCTTAATCCATGGAGTTATATTTGGTGGCACAGTGAAGGAGCAAGGTTTATGTGTGTCTGTTGATGTGTGTGTGTCTATACATGCACGCATGCCTAATTTCTTGTTTTCTGCAATACTACGGCCTCCATGACTATAAAATGTCATCAGCTGGTACCTGTGGGCTCACCTTTGTGTGGGGTGTGATTGTTGGTATATGAAGCCAAGCTGATTTGTGTTGGCTTTTATGGACTCTGGAATGAGTAATGTGATACTAATCTATAGATAAACTAATCCACTGGTATTTATAACCAGTGAGCAATTGCCTCACCCCTTAACTGCAAATTTTGGGATGTGACAGTTACAGGAGACAGTGGCTTTACTGTAGCTCTGAGCTGTTTGGGAACCTGTATGATTGGCTAAATTTCTAAGGGGATATTTGGTTTACCTTAAAGAAAATATCAGTCATGTCTTCGGTCATTCTTACTAATAGGGAGTAATTTTTCAGAAGAAAAGGGCCAGGACATAAAACACTTAAAGTCTGAGCCCAGTGAAGTAAATAAAAAGACAAAATTATCATCTGTTCCCATCCTGCATTATCTTGTAATTTACACATAAATAACAGTGAAATAATAGAACGTTTTCGGGCCTGTTCCTGTTCTGAAGGTCACTGGGTCTCCATAGCACAAGGGGGACTCATCACACAGAATCAATTACAGGATTAGGTAATCCCCTAAAATGGACTGAAAAGTGATTTTGTGTAACAGAAGTTGCTATATATAATATAAATAGATAACATTAAGTGTCTTGTCATCTTGTGATTATATGCCATGAACATAGATTTGTTACTAATACGTCTTTTCATCTGTCTATGCCTGAAAAAGGCAGCACATTTTACTATTAGTGAGGAAAAGTGTAGGTAAACACTGCCGATGGTGAATCTGTACTGACTGAGTAGCAGTATGACAAATGAAATTTTGGAAATTAAAATTGTAGGCTGTGAGGAAGATCACTTATTAATCTTGGAAGTATGCCATTAAATCTAATTACAGTATTTTGTTGATATTACCTTAGATGATTGAAATGAATTCCCCATCAAATGATAGGTGATGTAATATACCTAACTGAAAAGCTCATCATTGTACAGAAAATGGAGTTTTCTTGCTTTCAGTGCTTCCTGTAGACATTCAAAGTGCTGACGGCAGCTAGCAACACCTGCCACCCTGTACCTGGCCCCAAAGGGCACCATGGCAATGCCTTCCACTCGGCTTTTCTGTTCCCAGCTCTCTGCCCTGTACAGCTGTCTCTCTCTGGGACTTTTTTTTACAATGTTATTGTTTTGCAGGGACCAGGAGTTAATCACATTTTACTATTGCAATGATCTTGGCAAGAAAGTGCCATGGCCAGAACTGTTGGCCAGAAAGAGCTGGTTTTTCAAAGTTAAGTCTGATGGGGAGCTTGCAGGCAGGAAAGACCAGTTGTACAAGGCTGTGCCCAGTTATGTTTATTGCTTGAATCATTTTTATTAGCTTTGACTTACAGTCATGCAGATTTCACTCTAAGCACATTTCAGGTAGTAAAACACAGAGGATGACACATTACAAACATCGTGTCTATGTCTTTTCCGTCTTTGCTGACGCAGGGTTCTCTCTGCCAGCCCCACAGCCTCATCAGAGGAGCACTTTCTGGCCTTCCACTGCCTCAGGTTCACCTGCGCAGCATCCCACGTGATCCCCGCTGGCTGACCCATGCAGTATACTGCCAAAGCATAAAAAAAATATTTGTTTTCCAATTATTTTTATTAATTACTGGCACACCTCCTCTATCTCCCCAGAGGTAAATGGGGGAACTGGAGAGCAAGCGTATTGAATTTCAGTCGGACTTTTGCCTAAGTAAGAACTGAGAGCAGTTATTAGATTTATCACTTAAATATTCACTATAGAGGGAGTGTTCTGTATGCGTCTCAAGGTAAACTGATGTCAGATGATCATGGGTGGGCACGGAATAGCAGTGTGGACTCACTTCTTACACCAGCCAGAAAGGTAAATGACAGGAGTGGAAGCATATGCAGATGCTCATCCTAGGCAGAGCCAAGATAAAGTTCCCAAGTTCGGATGCACAGCCTATCAGTGTTAGCAGAAAATTATCACTACGCCTTCAAGTGACAGGCATACAACCTGAGATTTCTGCACATCCCTCTAAATGAGGAGGCAGGATAGAAAGATAAAAAAAGAAAGAACAATGATGTTAAACTGAATTTTTTGACAGCCAGAAATACTCTCGACATAGTACCCAAGAAGATGCTAAAAGAAAATGTTGAAACTGTCTTGTATCTTCCTATATTTTACAAAATGCTAATCGCTTAAAAGCACCTCCTATAATTTTCTGACAACTGACAAGGGTGAAAAGGCGGGTTTTGCGTCATTTGGAAAATATGAGAAAATTATTTTCTTTAAGCATTATAAAGAACAACACTTATGTGCTACCTGAATTGGATACTATTTACAGGGATAAAATTATGTCTTTTCTTAAACTTACCACTCTTTATACACTACTTGACTTACAACCAATTATTTGCCTGTATCAACACAGCACAGGCTTGTTATATTAGCAATTTGCTATTTTTAGTCTATTGGTGTAAATCATGAGCGACAATGTTCTGAAATGTCTCACTTCTGACTTGCGTTGATACTGCTACATGCTCAGGACTCAGGGAAGGAAAATGGTTGGCTCGCTTTTATTGCTTTGCCAGCCAAACACTGGGATTTTCACCTGTATTTCCCCAGGCAACAAGGTTTAGGGTGAGTGAACAGGGATAGGATCTAAATGCACTCCAGGCAGATTAAAGACCCATCTTCTTGGGATCTAAACCATGGGGAATGGGGCTACAAATAGGGCAGTAACTACAGTAAGGGTTCCTGGAGACTGGATGCTAAAGCCAGGAGCAGTAGGCATCCGTCGGAGGTGAGCGTTAGAAAACACGTCATTCTGCATCGTGCAGGCTAACAGTGGAATACCGTAATGAGCTATCAGTTGCAGCTTGGGTGGCTTTAACCCTGTTCTGGTGATAAGCTGTGAAGCATTATAACTGGAGCTTCCTATTTGCTACATTTATGTTCTTAAAAATCCAAAGGAGAGAATTCTTCACCAATCAATAGGGACAAAAAGCCTGTTTTTCTTGGAAATTGTTCTACATGTATTCACATACTATACATGCCTGCCCTGCCCTGTGCAATGGCTCCCTAGATATTGAGAAGGCTTAAGGGCACTTAAAACCAGAGCTGTATGAAAATAACTTTTCTAGGTTGTTAATAGAAGCTAATATTATCAGGCAGACTAATACTTACCCCTGCTACGGGAGCATTACTCATTGAACAGCACCTTAAATTGTCCAGCTAATTTTATGCACTCATAATAAATAAATTCTTTTCTCTTTTATTATCAAACTTAATTACAGTCAAGGTAAGTCATAACATCCGCACTGTGCAACTTAGATTTAAGGACACTGGATATAAAAACTGTGCATGTCTACTTCATCAGAAATTATATATCTGATCCATGTTAAATTACCTACCAGTTCCTCTGTACAATGCCATGCAGTAGGCAGATGTCTGTACGCACTGGTGAAATGTGGTGCTTTTCGGAGGAAAAAAAGAGAAGGGAGGAGGAAAATATGTAGCTAAAATATAATGACTCTTAGGATGTAACATCGTCACATCCTGGCACTACTGTGATTTGACCATCCTTCTGTAACTGACGTTTGCTGCTTTTATTGGAAATGACACAGCTTAAATGAACACATCCTCAAAACATAAGTTTTCCATTTTATTCAGAGGCCGTCGTGTCCATGTGTGAGTGTGCTGAGTCACTGATTCAGCTCTGGCTCAGGCAGAGGGAAACCATCAATACCATTTTCCTCAGCACTTGGTATTTCCTAGGGATGTGCCGTTTGAGCAAGCTTTCCCGGGCGACAGTGCTCTGGAGGTGGCTTCCCAAGCGTGCAAACTGCCCTGCACTGTGTGCACGTGCACTTGCTTACCAAATCACCGTGTGGTTGAAGTAGTGATTTTAAGGAACAGTTGTGTTTGCTGAAATCGGTTCAGCCTTGGGTTATAAATCCAATGGAGGCATTCAATCAGAATGAAATGTCTGGTTTAAACGCATATTAGTTTAATATTATCCATATTTTAATGAAGCAAAAACTCAATTTGTTGTTCTAACAGATGGTGGTTCTTTTATCTGTGTGTAAATTTTGAATTTTTGCTTACATTTTCAAATTCAGGAACAAGCATTGCTTAAGTCTGTAAAACACTTAGAGGGTGACAAGTCCTTTAGACAACAGGAACAATCCATAAGCTATGCCTACGAGATAGGGTGAGTAAGTGCCCTCATTACCATCTGGTACCCAGCCGCAGTCTCATAGGAGCCAAACCTGGTCCTGGGGCATTCCTGGCGCTGGGGCTGACACTCAGTCCATTTTATTGTGCTTCTGTACTTGCAGATTCTGCTGATGTGTTTCTTTTACAAATCAATCATTCTAGAGGTAATTAACATTTAAAAGCCAGGTTTCTTTTAATTCCATTAGTATATTTGTAACAAGAAATGTGTTGGCGGAATCCAAAGGTTAAGAGTTACAATGAAGAACAAGTTTTAGGATAAATGAAAGTTAAGGCCAAAAATAGCCTGACAATACCCCATTAATCTGCACACTATTGACACAATAGTGGTTTGTTGTGTCAATGAGGATTTAAGAAGCTTTGCAGCACATGTTACTGATGGTTTATCATATCAATAGGAGCCTGCATATATTTGTGTTTGAAAACCTGTGGCTGTGTAATTCCCTGACTGCACACATACTGTAAGTGCACACACTTTAAATCCTGACATAAAGTGGTTTGTAGCCACGCAGCGAATTTTGAAACTATAATAAATTACCATATTTAAGTGTAGACACGAGAAACTAGTCGTGGCTATACCAAAATCCTCCAGAATGCCGTACTTCGAACTGAAACACTTTGCCCTGTGGGAAGGTGATCCGATTCTCAACATTGTGTCATCTGTCTAATTGAAGCAGAAGAAGATTTAAACCATATTAATCTCTCATCCTGATACATGGAAGCCCTGAGTCAGCTCGTGTCCAGGATGTATAGCGGGGAAGACAGGTCCCTTTCCCCGAGCAGCTCCTCTGGGAGCAGAGGCAGTGTGCAGCCACAGCCCAAGCAGGTGCCGCAGGCTGAGCCACGCTCCCCGTGCCCCCGCTGCGGGGAGGGCCCGGCAGCACTGCTGAGGAATTTCTGCATGCCAGTCACAAGAAGGACGTATCGAATGGAAACATGGGTGGCTCTTCTAGGACCGCAGTTTTTCTGGCTGGCACCACCATCAGGCGTTTAAAAAGCCAAGAAGCAAACCCTGTGTCTGTAATGCCGCAGCATGGGCAGCTTGCACCGAGGTACCTGTTCCCTCTCTGGATCCACACAACTGCGGGTCTGCTCCGGCTGTTTGACCTCCATGAAAAGGCCACAGAGCTGTTCCGTGAACCCAACCAATCTCTTTGAGGCACTCTAAGCTTTTTTGTCCTCAGATTGCAATTGGATTCCTAACCAAGCGAGCAGTCTCTATCGCAGCATTTTCGTGCACTGTGCAAATTTTGATGGTTTTCAGATTTAGGGCCGTTCCTGAGAAAGAGAAAATAACGTCCTTCTACCTTTAACCAGGCAGCAGCTCCTGGGGTGCAACATAGCCGCGCTCTGTCTGCTGTGAGGAAGCCCGTCAGGGTCTTGCCTTTAGCCTGTCACCACCAGGAAGCATCAGAGCGAGCCAGCCGAGGGATGGCGTTGCCAAAAGCGTCCTATTCCCATGGCTGAGACATTTTGTTGGCACCATCTCTAAAGAGAATTTACTATGGGCCAAATCTTGGCGCCCTGGCTTAGCTGAATCAGTTCTCAAGAGGCAACGCTCCCGCTGCGAGTGGTGCGTCCGTAGAAACCTGCAGGATCAGCCCAAAATGTGGCTTGGGAGCACGAAGCGCTTGTCCTCCAGTGGGGCAGGAGCGCTGGGGAGCGACCCGCCGCGGGGCTTGCTGCGGAGGTGGCGTGCAGACCAGGGGAAGAAGTGTGGAATTTCGTGAGAATGACAGAGATGTTTCCCCAGCAAAAATCTCAAAACTATTTTTACTCAGAAATTTTTCTGATTTCCCATAAAACAAGCACAGATGATAAGAGTTTGGCAAGTAATCCTTTTTTTTTTCTTTTCTTGCAGGGGCATCCAAAATATTTCTTGGCACTTTAAGCCTTAATTAACTTATCTTTCATGTGACGAAAAATGAATTAGCGACAGCTATTTCCTGGGCTTCACTTCTGGGATTACACCCTTTGTTTCTAGAATATATCCCAGGGAATTTTGGACAGGCGCTTAAAAAGATGTCACTTCAAGGACACCCCCCCTCCCCCCCGCAAAGTACTCCTCTGCAAAATCGAGTCTCATCAGCCTGCAAAATTCTCCTGCTCGCAAGGTCTTTTTCTTCCGAAGCAGCAATGAAAATCCCCGTGTTGCGGAGCGCAGGCAGCGCCGGCGATGCTCCCGCCGCCCGCCGCACAGCTTCCCCCAGCTGCTCTTCCCCCCCGCGGCGGCGGGGCTGGAGGCCGGGGCCCGGTGTGCCGAGGTCCCTCGGCCGGGGTAAAACTACGGGCGAAGTTCGCCGCAGCTCGGGGCCGGGGCCGCTCGGTGGCGGCGGGGGAGCGCGGAGGCGGGGGGGGG
>Ga0065711_1037795_pt1 | contig 19455 bp, 9 predicted proteins | sample Hoacrofraction12_FD_59098 | JGI IMG/M metagenome (GOLD analysis project Ga0065711, IMG submission 59098) | Hoatzin crop microbial communities from Cojedes, Venezuela - Epithelial fraction 12 v2 (version 2) | ecosystem: Host-associated > Birds > Digestive system > Esophagus > Crop | place...
TTTTGAGGGATTTTTTTTGGTTTTTTTTTTGGGGTTTTTTTTTTTTTTTTTTTGCGTTTGTTGCAGCTCTGGTTTTCTTCTGGCTGGCTTGCATCTGTTTTTCCTTTGACTAGCTGTTGTTGCATTAGTCTTTCCTGATTTGAAGCGACAGCAACTGCCTGTGTGGTGTCTTCCTTCATGAGTTGACCAGCTTTTGCAGTTTTTCCACATCCAGTCTGAATCGGAGAAAACTATTAGTGGAACAGTCTCCTATCTGTTATGGAAAAAAATAAAACCGCTTATGAGATGCCAGTTTCAGCCTTGATTGTATTTGTAGTCTGTTGCTTTGCAATTGGCCACGCTGTGATTTTTTTTTTTCAATGCAGACCATACATACAAATTGTGTTTCTCCCTCAATGGGAGATGATGCCTGCCTGATAGGCAGGGGCTTGAGGAGACTTGCATCAAACTAACTGTAGTGCAGAATTAACAGGTGTCAGGCTCCTGCTTTGCTTTTAAACTAAATTTCCAGCTAAATTGGTACTGACTTCCCAGACTAGAGCTCACCCTTTTTCTAGGCAAACAACATCCTTTATTTCCAGTAGGTATGTCTGTACAACATACCTTGAATTAACAACTAATAGCTCTGAAATACAGTTAAATTATTAAAATAGGAGGTGGGGAGGGTGGGGGGGAGGTTCCTAGCCTGCTCATTTTTGGTTGCTAACACAGTACTTAACACGGCTCATGTGTTCTCTCCCTGTCTGCAGGATTTTGAAGCCCAGAGCAGAAGAGTCAGGGGAATACTTGTGCGTGTTTGTGTTTTCAAACTCTCCTATAGCCAACGCCACTATAGAAGTGAGAGGTACTCTTTGTTTTGTTTTTGTTTTGTTTCTTCTCCCTGAAAGCAAAGTGCTTTCACTGCCTCTGCTATCTCGCTCTGTGTTTGTACAAGAGAGCCAACTCAACAGGTCTTTCCTCATACAGTCACAAGCTGGTGTCCAGTCCTTGGTTATAATTTCAGGGGAAGTCTTGCACGCAGTCCTAAGGGAAAGATCTTGCAGACAACGGGAATATGACCATTGCACTGGTGGCCTGTACAAAGGGTACTAAAACACCTGCTAGCATGTGCTTCTGTGTTCCTTCGGTAAATCTGGCTATCGTGAGAGAGCATGCCTGCCCAGCAGGATGAAGATTGCTGTAGAATATGGCTGTTCTTGTGCAAAGACAGCTGTTGTTTCCTCCCTGTTTCACAGTAAATGAGGCCATCTGAATATAGTCAATGTACTTTGAGTTTTTCTGTTCAGAATAGGCAAAAAGTAAGAACCAGCATCTCGCATGTGGCAGCTTGGAACTGTTTTTTGTCTGTAGACACTATTTCAGTTGCCAGTAAGGCCTAGGTTCTGGTTAGGACAGATGCCCTGTACCAGAGTGGGGTTTTCTGCTTTCATGCACCCTTCTTTCTGCCTGGTGTATGTTGATGCTCTTCTGATATCTTTAGGACCCTAAAATTGTGGATAGAAAATGCAAAATGTGAAGTAGCCTGAATGAGAATCTCACACTGCAGCAAATGTGCTGTTTCAGAGCTTTACTGTAGTTGTTGGACAAAAGAACATTGTTGTAGACATACAGAATGGAAGTGACACACAGCTGATGGTGTTTTATATGGTATTAAGCTGCTGCCACAATGCAGTTATTTGTTGAGTAACTGTGGAGATGAACTGGCCCACTGCTCTGCAGTAGCTGTGGTTTGCCCCTTATGTGCTGCAGTAAGATGGAACCGATGCATTGTGGCAGCCTGGTTAGTCAGATGAGTTCACGCAAAAACATGTTGAGAAGTCTTGCAACCAGCCTATGTGCGTCTGGGACTATACTGATGCTCATTTTATGAAGGTGTACTGTAAACTTGTTTGAAATCTCAGTTAGCATTACTTACTGTCTTCCTTACAGCCCCAGCTTAAGTGTAGAGCTTCCTCTGCTGCCGTTTGAAAAGAGTGAACGGACAGGAGGATGCTTCACACTGTTTCTTAGCATCCCTGCACCAGTGATGCAGCCTATCCTGAGCTATACTGTGATCATTGCGGTTTGAGTTGAGTACTGCGGAGCCGTAGCAAAAGCTGAAAGCTGACCTCTTTCCTGGGAATTTCTGGTGCCTCGCTGCATGGTCAGGTTTCTGAATCCGAAGTGAGGAAGTAGGAGTAGTTCAGCAGTCTGTGTGAAGTGACAAATGCACAGTGTCATTCTGCACACCAGCTTTCCTCTCCACAAAACAGTATCTTTTGAACCATACAAACAGTTTCCTGGGGAAGACAAATACTGCCGTATAAATAAGCCTTCTGACTGACACTGTACCAAGAAAAGCTTGCTGATTTCCTGTGTCGATTTTAGAAGTTGTTTCCAATGATCTTGTGTAAAACAACCTATCAAAATATACCCGTTGTTTAACCAAATCTGGTGCGGAGGCTAGCTCTGTGAGGAAAAAGGAAATCTAAAAGATGTGCTCATGTGAATGCACTACAAGTTCCTGTGCCCAGCCTGGAGGTGTACAGCGTGTGAACACGTGAGAAATGGACTGGTAGTGATTAAAAATCTGACTGCACTTCTAAAAATAATTACTACCTTGCTTACAGCAACTTGAATTCAGACTTGTACTTCTGGCGAGCTTGTCTGCTGGATGTTCAAGGTACAGAGGTCTAGGAGTTTGTTTTTATTTGGGGGGGGATTTTGTTTGCATTCTGCTTTTATGCTCTAATTGCCAAATCTTCTAATACTATCTTAATTAAGATCTTAAGTACTTTCCTCCTTCTCTGGGTTGCTTTGGGTGACAAACCACTTCAAGAGACAGGAAATTTAACTTTGATAATAGATTAAGACCTTTTTCAGCTTTGTATAATCTCTCTCAGAAGACCTTTTAGAAACATTTGGCTTAGGGCTTCTCTGCTGTCCGGTGGCAGGGACACAGGGTTTAACGTTGTGGAAAGAAAAGCCAATATGCCTGATAGAACTACTGGCACAAAGGGCAGAGGGAGAATAATAACTAATACTGCTAACAACTTTTCACAGGTGATTGTGTATAAATACAAAGGAGTAGTCCTCAGGAGTTAATGACTCAGCATCACTGTTGGTTGGGTGGTAGGACACCTGCAGTTTGCTCAGCAGCCTTAAATCCAGGATAGAGTAACCCTATTCTCCAGCTCCTCCTTAGAGCATCAGAAGAGTGGCTGGTGGGCCTCGAATTTCGCATTGATAGAGGGAAGTACCAGGGCTTGTCTAGGGTGGGAAGTACCTTCTTGTCAAGTCTTCTGCAAAGCAGACTGGAAATTGGAGCACATATATACTTCTAAATGGAAAAGCTGCTTTCCTATCTAACTCCTGTTACTCAGAAAGTTATGTGGTAATAAATTGGGACTGCATTTAAAGCACAAGTCAAAGAGAACTTAGCAGTCTCCTTGCTGTCCTAGTGCTGTACATGAATTCATTCTGATCAGAAAGTGCTCATTTAAGTTACCACTCCTGGAAGAGCCATACAGCTGTACTTGTGTGGTATCACACATATTTTCTTGGATGTAAATGTCTGTGAATAATATCTGTGCTAGTTGCAAAGAGAATACACGGGCTGTTTTTCGCTTTTCAAAAAAAGGGCATTTTCTGTGGTTCCTGCAGTTTGGCATAAATATGCTACGCGTTCTGCCAAGGCAGTTCTTGTTCTTGAAGCATACAGATTTTTGATACTATTTTGTGTGTGGAGATGTTAACCTAGTTGTTATTCAAGGCATATGTAATGCATCAGTGATGCATGAATCTTGTTGGACCATGCAGATGCTGTAATTTAATGCTTACCTGCGTGTGTGGCGTGTCACAGTATTTGTGGACACGCAATCGTACACAAAATTTAATTGCTTAATTGCTAGTTGTAATTGTATTGCAATTTTTAACTGCTCATGCACATAGAAGAGTTAGTTCTCACACGAAAGTGCTTGTGGACCAAAATAGTGACTTTCTGACAACTTGTGAACAACTTTAACAAATGCCTCGCAGCAGATGTAATCCAGGATATACCAGTGCCAGTTGCCTTTTATGTAACGATGCCTATTTTCCTCCTGAATCTCTACAAGTGCTGCGTAATGAGATAAAACTGCAGAAACATGAGCATCGCTGTTACAGTTGCTAGGTGTGCTTTGAATTTGAAAGCTGATTTTCTTGGTAAAGGAATTACTAGGGCAGCCCTAATATAGCAGCAGTTGAAAATACTGGGGTTTAGTGTCAGTGTCTCGGAACTCCCCGGAATGGCGTAAGTCTGGCTTCCCTCGTACAGTCGGCTTTTGGATGCAGTGTCTGGTGGAGACTATGAGTATTCTTGCTCAAATTCTCTGAGTTGTTAGGGGCGTTGTGAGAGTGCAGCTCTGAGCCTGAAGCAACGAGCCGAGTAGATGCTGATATCAGGAGGATTCTGTCCTGGAATAGGGATCTGCTCCCACCCAGTGCTTTTGCAATGAAGTCAGCCGGCTGAGAGCATTGCAAGTAACCAGCTCGTGATGTGGTTATCGTCAGCAGGGACTGTGACAGTGATCCTGCCAGGTCTTAGCTAAGACACAGTGCGCTGTCTACTCCCTGTCTGGAAGTAGGCTTTTTATTTTAATTGCTCTGGTGCCGCACAGTGGAAATACCTGCAGTGCTTTTGCTGTGGTGTTGTGATGCTGGAGCTCTGAAAACTTGAAGATTAAAAGAAAAAAAGAAAATCTGCCTCTGCAATCTTTCTGCTCTTACCAAGATCTTGGGGGATGGAAACAAGTTTGTGTCTTCTGATACTCCACAAACCATTATCCAATGCAGAGCAGCGGCAGTGAGAACCAGATGGGGAAGAACATGCTTACAGTTCCCTCTGGCTGCCCAAAAATAACACAAGCATCAAGAGGGGTGTTGATGTATGTAGCGTGGCTGATGGAGGGCATCTGTTCCCTCTGCCCTGCCTTCCCATCAAAGGCTCCCTTCTTTCCAGGCACCTGGACAGGTAGAGCTTTTTAATGCCGCCTCCTGTAAGGCCTTTCTGCCATCATTGCCTCGGGGATTCTTCTGACTTCCCTCCTCATCCCTTGCTCATTTTGCGCCTTCCTCTTCTCTCCTCCCCAGCTGCTATTGATTTCCCAATAGCCAGTGCTCAGACCAGTCCTGTTCGCTGCTTCTGAGACACATAAAACTTAGCACTTTGGAAAAATGCTTATTATACCCCCTGACTTCAGCTGAGCCAGGGGCTCTTGGTTCACACGCGATACCTGCACTCAGAATGTTACACTTCCACTTTCACTCTGGCTCCGGCCCAAGCAGCACACTGGAAAAAAAACAGTTATTTTAGCAGCCTGGGAAGATCTTGGTTTCTTGACTCCTGGCTGTCTTAAGAAACCTCTGCAGCAGTTTCACAATGCTGTGCCAGATACTAGTTAAGAAACCGGGCATTCTCTTAGCACAACGGCATCTTAGAGCGGTGCTAAGCATTACATAGAAAATGCGTGTCACGTTCTCCCTTCTCGCAGTACCTGTGGTGTGCTAGCTCTCTGCCCAGGCTGTAAAAGTAGGCACAGGTTAGAATTATAATGCAGAAAAATAAATCTTCCAGAGCCCTTTTACTAGGTCACCCATAAGACGTAATAGTTTTTAGATGCAAGAATATTTTTAGGTGCTTTTGCCCTTGCTATATTTTTGTCTTTTAATGGGACTATGTGAAGGGGTTTTGTTAACTGGGACATGGTTTGGAGGTGCTGTGCATATATTAGTTCTCCTCTCCTTTTTAGTAATGCTAGTAAAATGTCTTGAAAATACCTGGAAATTAAGGGGTGAATACCTCCTGTATATCAAGAAAAGGCATTGCATGCCCAGGAACAAGAAAAAAACCCCCTATTTTCAGGGCTAGATTAAAAGCATAGCGTTCAGACAGTTGCTGCATGGTGTGTTTTGTGCCTGTTGGGTACTTGAAGCATGGAGGTCCAATGTTTACTCTGGCACAAACCCCCTTTCTGTTGTGATTCAGTTTAAAACTATCAAAAGAATGATGCTTATCAGAAATTTACTCTTAAGTCAAGAATGGCTAAATTTGGGTTTTGTGGGGGTTTCTTTGGTAGCCATTAATTTAGACTAGCCCTGCCTCTTTTTTCTCTTGCATATGCTGTTTCAAGCAACCTTACAGTATTTAGTTTTCCTGTTTCACAATGTGAGAATAAAAAAATTGGGTTTTTGTATCAGAGGCATTATCTTGGTTTCAGTGTAGGAGCCGACATAGCCTGGTTTGCCAACATCTCCATGGCCAGCTGTATGTGAACAGAGATGTGGATTCTGCTGCTTGAAAGCTGAAGTGAAATCTAAATCCTTTCTGAACAAAACCTGCTTCATTCTGTGCTTTATCTTGTTACTGACACCAGAGCAGAATGGCATACCAAATATCTTGACTTGAAAAGCTTCACAGGAAGACATTGCTCTGTTGCTAAATCTGTGATTGAGGTCAGTTGCACTGATGCTTATATCGTAGTTTGTGCAGCAGAACACAGTCCAACAGTTTGATAGAAAAAGTGGTGGAGTAATACCTCAGCCATGTCTTGAAACTGGCTAGTGTCAGATGCCCTGAAATATTAATATTCCATGTAGTGCTCCCCTCAGACTGCGTACAAAAATAGTCCCTGTCCTAGTAGAGCTGGAAACGACTGCTGCATAACTGTGCCCAGCAAGGAAAGAGCAGAATGTGTTCATGTCACTTACGCTTTCATTGGGATAACCTAGTGAAGATGTCCTCTTCTTAAAGAAATATAATTATCTCTTGGCTGTAGGAGAACACTTAGGTCACCCTGCAGTAAAAGTTACTGTGTCCTAGAAAGCTTTCCCTTTTTCTTTCTTCTTTCTTTCTTTCTCTGTCAGCAGCCTTATCAAAAAAAGTGGGGCAGCTGCAGAGTGCTGAGTGACTGTACCCTTTTCCCCTGCAAGGTCCCGCTTTGACTCGCTGTCTGCTGGTAGATGGCAGTGAAAAACGGAGTGCTGACAGATAGAGACTGTGTGGGGCTTCAGCTTTAAGCAGATGAAGCCTATGTCGTCTTTTCCGAGTGGGGGTAACTTGGAATCGCCTTTGACAGCCCGTCAGTGCCAGTTTTGGGACTGTCACCTTGCCGCCTTAGGTCTGTCTCTTGGGCTCTGCTGCTGCTGGCCTTTCGTTTGCATTAGGTTGGAGGCGAGCTCTGCGTGTTGTCCTCAAGTAGGCAAAAGCCGCAGGGAAGCCATTGGGCTTACCTAGCTCCTGCCCAAGGGAACTTTCCAAGCCTAGCAAGGAGGAGATGGTGCCTTTCAGTAGATCACGAGATGAAATTCGCATTTTGTTGAACCAGCATCTTTTGGAATAACTGTTACATTCCTCTGTGAGGCTGCAGACAGTGCTTTGAAAGGATCTTGCCGGTGCACACTAATGCTTAATATCCCCAAGATGTAATGCAGTGCACTCAACCCTAAAGGTGATTTATTTTCTGCTTGGAGACCTTCAGCTTGAAAACTTAGTTTCTTGCAAGTATTACTGCCCTATGTAGGCACAGGTTCTGTGTGGTCACTTTGCAAGCGTGGAGTGTTCTTTCCTTCCCAGCTTGCTTCTTTTTTTTGTGCCTTCCAGCTTCTTTTTGCAGAAGGCCGGAGAATTTTCATCTGATGTCTTCGTTCAGTTTGTGTTTTATGGCTCTCGCAGTATGTTCATGAGTGACAGGTAAAGACGCAAAGATAAATAAAAACCCCAGCACCTTGTTATTGTACATCATAGTTATGGTCAGCATCATCTTGCAGCCAGTTGGCATTTGTATAGCTTCATCCACTGGTCTTACTACAGTCCTGTATATTGAATATTCTTAGCAGAGCCACTGTTTGCCTGCGTGGATACTTACTGACTTTGATCAGGTACTTCCTTCACCTTCTTTCTTGTGGGATGATACAACTGTAGTATTTTTCTTAGGTTATGAGCTCCTTTTCAGCTCCCTGCTGAAAAGATGTCCACTTAAAAATCAGAAAAAAAAAAAAAGAACACATGTTTAACATACTTCAAAATATTTTAAAGTGGCATAACTTCCTTAAGGGTTCTACCAGAAGTCCTGGAGTTAGTTTGACTTTCTGGTGGGCAATATCTCTGCCAAGGAACTGGCCTCTGCATCCTCTGTCACAGCATCCAGCGTGGGGAAGATCTGTTCAGCTGGTCAATGGCGTACTGACAGCTCTGGCTGTTGCTGAGTTGGAGCAAATCATCCATTAGAAAATGCAGCTAAGAGTTAATAATTCTGTAAGCATCAAGTGTGTGTTTCTTTGCATGGCAAATGGTGAGAACTTCTGCAAAGCTCACACGTGTGGTGGAAATCCTGTTTGAATTTACGTAGGCATTTTGAGAAAGGCCTGGGTTGATCAGCCTCTCCTAGTGGCATCTTTCCAGGCGAGTACGTGCATACTAAGGGACACTGTGGCTTAGGTATTCTTACAACCATGATTTTTCTGTTGTTCAGAAGCTTATTTTAATTCTGCCTCTGACAGTATTATCAATCAGCTGCATTACTGTCCAAAAAGAATCTTGCAGGGGGAAGGCATGGCATGCTTTCTACATTTGAAAAGCCCTTGCCTTTGAAATATAATAATTCATTCCTTTAGCACTTAAACTTGCCAAACATTTTCCCAAAGAGCTGTGGTGTAATTTTGGGGTTGTCCTATTGCACAATATGTTTTGCATGTTTTTGTTCACTGCAACTGATGACAGCTGTGAAATACACTTAATTGTTTTAGTGCGCAGCTACAGATAGTCTGTCACAAACCTGTGCTCCCACCCCATACCTGTCTGCAGGGGTTGCTAGTGGTAAAGGGAATTTTCCTTGGATAAACCCTTACCAAGAATTCCAGCGCATGGGAGTCTCTTCCTGGAGCACTCAGGCTGGACGGGGACTGGATTAACAGATCAGTGTCCTGCCATCACACAGCAGGCCACGTGTGATGTAATTAGCAAGCTAGAAAGCGAATGGGCTTTAAAGGTGGTCGCTACGACACCAAAGCCATCTGCTTAAGCGAAGATTCAGCTCAGGCAGCCCATTGATCCACCATAATCTCTCGTGAGGTATTAGGCTGCAGCGGACTGCTGTGACAAATGTGGCGAACGGCAGTCTTGTTATTTATAGATAAATTAGTTCAGAAGACCCTCTGCTGATATTCAGGGCTGTGTTTTGCTTGTGGCTGCCCAGCTTCACCTGCAGCCCTCCTTAGAATAGATATACTTGTGGGTAGGCTGAATTAAATGATCTTGGAGGGATTTTGGCTGCTGCCGCGTGACAGATACCCAGCAGTACCCAGGAGCACGGTCGCTGTAAGGTGTAACAAGTCACAGCGCGTCTGTGGACCAAATCTAAAATCTTGCTACAAGGAAGAATGCCTTGATTCAGCTTACAGAAATTCACGCTAAGACAGTATCGGTTCAGAGTCCTGACGCGACGGGCAAGTTGTAACCAGACTCTTTGACAGCTCTCTTTCAAAGCTGAAGGTACTTCAAAGCCGCAAGGACCTTCGGAGTGGCGGGGAGGGAGATGTGGATGTTCTTCAACTTCCTGCACTGGGGAACAGCTGGGCCATTTTAGTTTGGTAGGTTTGTGGTAGATAGCTCAAGTCTGATGCTGAGATTTCTCCCTTGCCCCTCAGTTTGTCTGGCAGACCAAACCTGAAGGACATCTGTGCAGATCTTCAATTGAGGTGCTACTTGGAGAGACATAGGAATCACAGTTTTCCTTCTCCGAGATAGGCTTGGTGTGGGAAAGGCAATAGCTTCCAGGGAACTTGATGCTTATTTTCTGTTCAGATTCTGAGAGCTTGAAACAACTCTCTCTCTAATGAGCAGCTTGTAAACACTGAGGTGTTTTGTTTTGTTTCGTAGCTATTCCTGACATCACTGGCCACAAGCGAAGTGAAAACAAAAATGAGGGGCAGGAGGCACTCATGTACTGCAAGTCTGTGGGCTTCCCCCATCCCGAGTGGGTGTGGCGCAAGAAGGTCAATGGAGTATTTGAGGTAAGAAAACTGGCGTGTCGGGCATGTATTAACCTGCCAAAACCCCCAGTAAGGAAGGAAACGAGTGCCTTGGGCTTAGGGGTATACTGTTTAGGGTGCCTTATAACTTCTTGAAATGCAGTTCCTCAAAAGCCTGCCACGTTAATGAGTGAAGCTGCAATTTCTCAGCAGCAGTATGAAAAGCGTATTTATATTGTTGCTGTGTGAACAGAGCTGCTCATTGTGTTGCTGCTGGGCAAAGTTATGAACTGTCCAGAAAGACAGGATGTTCAAGGTATTTGCTCTAAATTGCAAAACACGAGCTATGAAATGTGAGTTTAAAAATGCATTTGGTTATAGATTTTTCAACCTGTTTCCCAGTTTTACTGTTTGAATTCACAAGACTTAATGTGAGGATGTAGCAACAGCTATTAGTGTTTGATCGTATTTTTTTCTGTGTGGCAACTGATCTAGTGAGCAAAAAAACTTGACCAGCAATTGGAATAGCAGAAGAGAAGCTGGAGGTTGCCAAGTCCTCAGCCCACTTATTTTTTACGTTGCTGTATGATCTGCCAGAGAGGTAGCAATTTGATTGATAGGTGAAGAAAAAAAAGTTAAGCAAATAATAGTATGGATTGATTACTCACAGTTAATTGCAAACTTAAATTTTTATGGGCAATGCTGTATGAGTGACTTGCCAAGTGTTGTCAGTCAACAGAGGTCCTCTCTTGTGGTGTGCAGATTTCCCTTTACACTGTCTTTCTGGTGAAATTATTTGATGTATTCATCCAAGATTAACTTTCAGGAAGATCAACCATCCATACTTTGTCAGAGTTTTGCCCCTTTTTAATTCTTTAAACGTAAACAACTCTGGAAGTCTCTCTTTCAAATGTAGAAGGAATACGGTGCCTCGAATTCCAGTAAATATTCCTGAAGTCAGTGGCTTAGGCTGCTCTGACCACAAATCCGTGAGCAGTGCGTGTTTCTTTTAAAGACATAGCAGAGGCAAGATTTTATTAAGGCCGTCATACCTTAAATAGTTAGCTAATGTGGTGTAGAATAATCTTAACTGGTACTGCTTTTTGTTCTTTTTCCCCTCTACGTTTGTTTTGTCCCCTGCTAGGGAGCGTATCCTCTCTGCTGGTACTTGTCTCATCTGTTTAGGTCAACCTATTTCATCTTATTGCTGTAAACCGGTGAGTGGAGTGTAGCAGTTTCTCTTGGAGCAAAAGGCTGAGAAGGTGGTAGCTTACGCGATCACAACTGCTGGCATTTCATGGCTGATGCTGTTAAAGTAGGAAAAAAATACCGCTTGTCAGTCAAGCTGGCATTGTTTTGTTGTTGTTTTGAAGCACAGCTCACTCTGGTGCAAGGTGCAGAATAAACGCTGGCAGTGGGCTTCTTGGTTGTGTTAAGGAACCGGCCTCTTTGCAGGAATCCCTCAAATCTCTTCTAGTTTCCATGACATAGGTATGAAAAGCACTAGAACTTACTAACGCTCTTACTCTTTTCCACTTTTCTCCTTTTATCAGGACATCAACAACTCCTCCGGCAGATTCTTTATTTCAAATAAAGACAACTACACTGAACTTAGCATCACAAACCTACAGATAAACGAGGATCCTGGCGAGTACCAATGCAATGCAACCAACCTGGTTGGCTCTGTCTCGGTCACAACCATCCTCCGTGTCCGCAGCCACTTGGCTCCCCTCTGGCCCTTTTTGGGGATCTTGGCAGAAATCGTTATCCTCGTTGTCATCATAGTTGTTTATGAGAAAAGGAAGCGGCCAGATGAAGTCCCAGACGGTAAGTATGCTCAAGCCACTTGTAAGGAGGAAAAAAAAAAAACAAAAACAAAGCGAACTTGTGGAAGCAGAACAGAGTGGGGTTTGGGGCGGGAGGGATCAGCAGCGCAGTTCATTTAGCTCTGAGCTCTTTGCTTTCTCCTCTGTTCCATCTCTGAACGTTGAGCCCAGCAGGCGCAGAGGGGCTGAGTGCTGTGTGAAGTCCTGACACTGGATTTCCCAAAGATCTCAGGCTGTGGGGTGGGAGGGTGGTTATTCCAATATCTTTAAAGCTTTTCTTGCATGAGGGGTCTAGCACTCCTGTCTCTTTCCTACTGTACTAGCCCAGAGAAATCCTGCACGTCAGCCCTAAGGAGCGTAGGGCAGCACAGGGGGAGAGCCAAAAGCACTCTAATTCATGATGGCACTTCCTCATCCCTGTGGCATCTGGATTGGACACCGGGCAGGTTTTTTAAGGAAACATTACACTTAAAGGGATTGGGACTGCAGAGATGCTTCAAAAATAAACATGTTTTCGATGTTAAAAGAGTTGGGGGGTAGGGTCTTATTTTGGTGTGTAACTGAGTTTGTATTTAAGGAATGCTCTGGAAACTGTATCTAATTGTAATAGCCACTGAGTTATATTTTCTAAAGATTAGGTTTTTATTACTAGGTTTGATGGTAGCACTAATTAGTTAAATCGTGTTTGGTACACAAAAAAAAGTAGTAACCATTTCATCTTTGAGCTTCTGCATACCTTCCTCTGTAGAAGACAAGGGAAGGGGCAGTTTGATGCTAAAATGAGTATTTGTAAGAACCACACTGAGAAACAGGCTTTAGTGTGACACCTAGCTGCTTACTACAGTGTTTATCAAGCAGACCTCTCCAAAGAATCCTTGTGAGAAGCGGCTGCTGTGCCATCGCGCTGTAGGAACATGACGTGTCTGAGTAACAGGTGCTTTAGGGTGTGTGGAGGGCAGTGTGCTGAGTCAGCACGGGATGCACCGAATCGTTAGTGTCTTCCTGGGCTGGACAAGCCGCTGCTCTGGCATGGTAGATAACCTCCAAAGGTAGCTGTGGGCGTAGCGTGTGCAGCAACGGCTAGTTGTTGTCGAGCTGCACGAGGGCTTGGTAACAACGCAGCATGATGTTTGCCTTGGGCTGAAAATACAGGTGCTGAAACAGGGATCTGCTTGTCAAGTTTGAGCAAAACCAACTTCACGGTTCCTGAGCTAGGTTTCAGAGAACGAAGAAAGAAGGAAAAAAAAAAAATCTTATGATACAGATAATAAATGTTAATACTTTGAGAATGGCTGAGGCTTGGATCACTCCTGTAGCAGATCAAAACTGTCTTAAATAGCGCATACCTAGAGGAAACTAGCTTTTGATCTTAACCACTTGAGTAGCATTTACTAACTGCTTATAGAGCATGCATTGAGATCGAGGTGTGTTAAGCTGTGTAGTGCATGTTCCTCTGCATAACTAACAGCTTCACAGTTGCTAAGGGGTTTATACTGCCAGCAGTTTGTCCTCAAAGTGGTTCTCAACCAGCCCAGAAAACTTCGAAGGAGGCAATTCAAATGTTCTCTTGCACGTCTCCCGTATTGCTGTGCCACGCTGGGCCGACTTTGATGTCGGGATGGCCAGGGAGAATCTCACCTCTTTGGTGGCTGTTCGCAGTTCCCCACATCTCCAGAATTTTATTTGATGAGGTTTCAGAAGGACCAAAACAAGATACCAGATTGTAGTTTGATATGTCAGTATTCATGTCAAGCAGCGTCAAATGGACTTAATCCAATAGAAACTGGCTTTAACTTGACCAGGTCGCAGTGCGACCACCACGTTGGTGCGATTAAGCACACGCTGGAGGTGAAGAGTCTGCTACCCGTTTGTTTCAAAAGCTGAAGTTTTCCTGGCTGGTCTGGCTGCTCTTCAGATGCCTGTGGGATCCAGGCTCATCATCTCTGGTGGAGGTCTCCAAGATGATGAGCCAGGTAACTGAGGTTACCAAGTTTGCTTGCTCAGTCTGCTGTTATTTTAGAATCATAGAATCTTATTTTAAAGGCAGTAAGCTTGAGTCCTGGAGAGCCATGTGCCTTTGTGGTGGACAGATATCTTCTCTGTCCACTTTCTTGGAGGGCAAACTCCGTGCCACAGTCAGTACCTGTGTGTTAGGTTTGCCTGGATGAAGAGACACAGTTGCCATAACATCTCAACTAAAGGCTGACTGGAGTCCTGCGGTCCCTTGAATACTCTTCCATTTTCTGTGACGGTATTTGAAGCTTGCTGTGGTATCGTGGGGGTGAACACCCCGTAAGCAGGGTCACTTTACAAAGGCACACGTGAGAAGTCGTCGGTAGTCTGATTTCCACACTCGGATGTTTTACTTAGGTTATTCTGAATTTTATTATTTTAAATACGTTGTTATGAAATGCCAAAGTTAATGTTTCAATGCAGTGGTATGCTTATTTGGAATTTAAACTCTCTGCTTCCAAAATCATACATCCGCCTCTGCATGCTGCAGTGAGCTGTAGTGGGTAACATCAGTGAACCTATAGCTGAGCCAGCAACTCATGCAGATATTAGTCTAAACACCATATTACTTAATGTAAATATTACTTGGCAACAGCTGTGATCTCTCTCAACTATTGGCTGGTTTTCCAAATTGTTTTTTTTAGTATTGGTTTTGATGTGCTAAGCGTTAAGGACGAGGGTTGTGGTTGTGCCAGATCTTCGTGTGAAGCTGCTGCAGCAAGAACGATTGAGCTGTTGGTGCCTCATCGCTAACGGGGGAGAAAACTGGTAGCTTTAGCAGCAGAGTAACCTCACTGATGGCCCTTCTTGCTGGGACATGAATTTTGTCCTTGGACCACTCCAGATTTTTCCATAGACACTGCGATTCCTTCATATTCCCCACCATCACCCCTCTCTCCGTCTTTCCATGGCAGAATAACTCGACGCTCTCTTGAACCACTAGATTCCTCCAGTGATGTTTCTTTGCTCTGGAGCAGCAGGTAGAAGCAGCCAAAAAACCCCAGCCACATTTGAGGATGGATGGCTGTTTTGCATCGTTCTTTGGACCGCTGCCTAGTGGATCGTTACTGTTCGGCTTGGCATGTCATCCTGCTGCAGGCTGGCTGCTGCGGCAGTTAAGGTGTCTGCTACCAGTAAACAGCGTAAATGTTGGGGTGCAAGCCTTGTGCCTGTAGCCTCTCCCCTCTGCAGTGCTTTGGGGTGGCCCGTGGGGTGCCGTAAATCCCACTTTGGGAGATGAATCTCCCCTGTCCCGCCAGGCTTTCTTTCCCCTTGGGAATCCTCTGATGTGCTGGTTAATGCCTGTCCTGTGGAGAGGATCTCAGGGGTGAGGACTTCTGCATAGACCTCGTGCAAAGGGGACTGAGGACACTTCCAGGATTTCTTAAAAATATTTGGAGGAAAACAGTGATGCGAAACGTGGTAACTTCCCCCTCTATACAGAAAAATCAAAGCCTTTCTGGAGCTGAAGGAACTGTGAAATCAGCAGTCTGGAAGTACACCTGCAGCCTGTGCAGAGCCTGGCTGAAGAGAGGGCAGGATGGAACGTGGCTGAGCTGTGTTTATCTCAGGTCTTGCTGGGAGGTGCTGGTGCCCACGCTGAGCTCTCACCTGATGTGGTGTCCAGGTGACATTGTTTCTAGGTCTGGCTTAGTTAAGCCTACCCAAGTTACAGGCAGCCCTTCAGGGTGTGCTGCCTTCGTCCCCTCAGACAAAACCAGCCCGAGCAGGATTGCTCCAGACCCCATTAGTGAGTAATGGGTGTGCTGAATTTGAGTCCTTTGAGCTTTCTCACCTGTACTAGCCTGCCTGCACCATGGTGCTGCCTTGCAGAAACCGCTCGTCTTGCTGCTCTCTTTTTTGGAGAAATGTGTTGGACTGTTTAGTGCTTCCACATCTCCAAAGAATCCCCCAGCTCGGTGGAGCTTAAGGCAGTGAGACAGGATATTGCGAGGGTCCCCCGTGACTGACGAAGAACTGGATTTAGAGCAATATGACTTTTCTCAGATGGATAACCCTTCGCCAAACCAGATCTGTAATTTCACTGGTTTTATTTGCAGTGGGCTTGCAGACACACAAGGGGATATTTGTAAGGACTTCACAGAAAAGCAAGTGGTCTTAGAGCTGTGTCAGCCTAAAATAAAAATAAGCAAGGCTCGAGGGCTGTACGTTTTGGCGAGTCTACCCAAAGAAGTGCCAAAAAAGGCTTCTGATAACTGATGCTAAACAGAAGCACCCAGTTACTAGTGGGAGACAGGACTGTTTGGAGAGAAACATTATCTCTGTCCTGGAAGGTGTCTGGGATGCTTTCCAGAGCGCTTGGGAGCTCTACCTGGCCAGCCAAAACAAAGCAAATTGAATTAATTCCCTTTACCTTTCTCTCATCTCCATGTTCCACCTGTCCTGGCATGCCCACTGCCTCGTGTCTCGGCGGACAGGCAGTGACAGCTAACCTAGTTACGCTGGGAGCGGTTCATCTCCATTGACTGTTTAGCTGCAGGGCGAGGCCGCTTCGGTTTCGGCGTTTGGAGGGGATAAAGGGCTCTGTGTTAGAAGACCCTTTCCTATTCGCTGGCCTTACGAAAGGTGTTACCTCCATCTAGAAGCGCTGCCGTGCTGGAAGAGCGAGGACACTCCTTTAACTTTGGCATTTCCTGACTATGGTATTTTCTTGCATGGACCTTGCTTTTTGCCTTCAGTTGAATTGCTTTTTATGCCACGGAACAGGGCTGCTCAGTAGCTCCTTTGCTAATATTTCCTCCTTCACATAATTCAGTTTATTTTTCCTTCTGCTGATGTGTAGCAGAAAAAGGAACTCTGCACCCATGAAATCTGTATTTATGGCAGAAGAGGTGCAAGGACGGCTTTAGCGGATGCCCGGTGCAGGTTCTTGCTGTCGTGGCTGTGGATTCGGGGCGTGCTTGGCCTCCTGGGGGGGCAGGTCACTGCAGTGAGTACCTCCAGTGACCTGCCCGCGGGGGTGAGCCCCCTCGCATACAAATTATGTGCTGAAAGGAGGAAGAGAGGGCAAGTTGCAGTTGAGTTTCTGCATCCTTTCAAAATGAGAGTTTTGACTTGCTTTAAATGGGATAAATAAACTTTTAAAATCACATACCTTTTCCAGAGAGCGGCTAGGTTTGGTAAAATCAAGAACGGGTGAATAACGTGCAGCTTCCGGAGGCTTTTGGTGCTGAAAGCTGCATGAACATGGCATGTCGAGCCCAGGGGTGCTGGCATATCACTGCATGTACGACAGGAAACGGTTTCAGCAGGGGACTGCCGATGCATTTTGCTCAGAATGCAAGTTGCTTGGACTTTCCTCGACAGTAAAAGGAAGCTACTAGTGTTTTCTTCCTCTGTAGTATAGCTTAAGCTGCTTATTTTTGATAGATGTAGCGATCAGCCATTGTGACCTCAATGTAGTATGTCAAAGATTCCTAAAGAAAGTGGTTTTTTCTGTTGGATTAAATAGCCTAAAATTAGCAAAGACGCTGTTTTAAAGGGTGTGTTCTGGGGTAAGTAGAAAGTAAAAACTTCCTGGCTACGTTCCCCCATAGGAATGTAAACAGTTTTTACTTTTAAAATCCATATTCTTCGTGATCTTTTGGTCAGAGCCATGAGGCGACTGGGTTATAACATGTCCTTTTTCATTCCTTCCTGCTCATTTCTCAGCTTAATACAAAGACTTTCCATAAATGTTTTTCTGCTCCGGCTCTGCAGAAGCTCCATCCATATCCCCACATTCTTTCTAATACTCTTTTTTTTTTTTTTCCCCTTGACTTTCCCTGTTCCTGCTGTTACTGTAAGTAATTTAAAGAACAAAATGTTTTCACTGAAACGGTTTACCTTGTAACAAGTCAATTTTTGTTTTTTTCCCATTACCCGCACCTTTCTCTCCCACGCTTAAAATTCATCAAGGGGAGAAAACTGTCAGACAGGCACATTGCGAGCCTGCGTAGCTATCGACTGTACCCAGCAGCGAGCATCGTTGTATCACAGTGGTAATCGAATAGCCTGGCTGCTCTGGGCCGTTATATACTGCTTTGTTAGCTGCCGTTACAGGATCAGAATTCCTCCGGTCTGGTGTAAATAATCTTGGCCAGAGAATCTCCGTCGCCGATACGCCTGTGCCTTCATTCCATTGCAGAGCAACTGCTTGTATTTTTATTGTCTTGCTTTATGGAGCAAGACGAGCGTCTCCATTCACCTCTTCCTCCCCCCTCCCTGCCAAATATTCCTGTTAATGACGCCAAAGAGAAGAGCGCTGCTGGGAGCCCGGCGCACGTCGCGGTGGTAAATGCCGCCTCGGAAGCTTTGCGTGCAGCTGCAGCCCTCAGTGGTTGGCACAGGTTGGAACGCTGGTGTCCCTGCGAACAGCTGCCTTGTGAGAAGGCATCACGGACCGCCTCGAGTGCTCGATGCGGAGCCTCACGAATGTTTTATGAGTTAAGAACTGAAAAATTTATTTTAAAAACTTTGATTTTTTCCAACTTGGGCAAACACACCTAAGTTCTTATAAATGTTCTTCTCAAAAGTTTTCAAGCCACTGTCAGATTTTCTCTTCCCAGAAAGCAAAATCTTAAGCTAGCTTTTAAATATAAAAAATTCCCCAGCGGTCTCTGTAATCGTTCCCACAGATTGCTGTGCAGACCATAGAAGGGGTGTTGTATCACAGTACCCCGACGCTGCCACAGACGCTGGCTTTTCCTTTTGAGCATTTGAACAAACTGGCCAGAAGTTTCATTTTAATAAAGCTCCAGTTCACTACTGACCTGTAAGGGCAGGTCTGGGGGCTGCCACGTGCCCGAAGCTGCTGCTCCCCACTCCTCTCTGTGTAGATTTCTTTGCAAGTTTTGAAGCACGAGCAGAAGCGTTGAGTCCCGTCAGACGCAAAAATTAGAATCTTCATGCTGGAAGTACCTGTTAGTGTTTCATTTTTAACCTCCACCAGTCACAAGAGGCTGCATAAGATTAATTTGATATGAAAAATAAATACTGTAGCTTTCCAAAGGAGGTAAAAGAAACTGAATAACATCTGAAATGCCTTGTAATTTAAGGCTGAAAGTAAAGGGGGGCCACAAGGCACAGTCCCCTTCTCAGACTGCTGAAGCAGGAGTTACATTCCCTGACAGTTCATGCCAGGGGAGGAGCTGAAGCAGATCTATTTGTCACCATCTTGCTATTTTAATGGCTGGATGTTTTTGCCTGGAAGGATTGATCACACGTGCTACACGATGCCTGGGAGACTTCCAGATCAGAAGTGTGCTGTTGCAGGGCCACGCTGAGCAGATGATGGCTGGACCTGCAGGAAAGGTGTGGCGGGGGGTGGGAGGGGTGTTAACCTTCTGTAAACGGTAGGGGTTTTGGAGTTTGCAGGTCCCCTCCAAACTCCAAAGGCAGCTCCTGCAAAAGGAGGGCTTTAGGGTGGTCAATGATAAAATTGCAGCTGGCCTGGCAGCGCCTCGGGAGCCCGCGGGTGCGGAATGGAATGGAGCAACGCACTGGGAGGATGTTCTCTGTGGCCATAGGTTTTATACGCTGGTAGAGACGATCGGTTAGTAGAGCAGGTCTTCTGGCGTAAAGCTTTGGGGTTATATTAATACTTGTCGGTTACTATGACTTCTTTTTT
>Ga0065711_1006032_pt1 | contig 19453 bp, 13 predicted proteins | sample Hoacrofraction12_FD_59098 | JGI IMG/M metagenome (GOLD analysis project Ga0065711, IMG submission 59098) | Hoatzin crop microbial communities from Cojedes, Venezuela - Epithelial fraction 12 v2 (version 2) | ecosystem: Host-associated > Birds > Digestive system > Esophagus > Crop | place...
GCTTTGGACCATCCTAAATGTGAGCAGCTCCCATTTGCCTTTTTTAAAACATCTGGACATAGGTAAGCAACTTGCCCAAGCAGTGGGAAATGCGGACAACACTCCTTGCCCTGCCCGTTGGTGGATGTGTTAGCTGAGTACGGGCACGCTCGGCGGGTTTTGCTGAAGTCCTGCCATTCTGCGAGAAGGAAGAAGAGGCTGAACAGCACAGAAGGAGCCCTGGAGAGCCAGACCCATACGCAGGGACCCAGGCAACCAGCTGGTGGGAGCAAGGCAAGGTTATCCCTTGGCAAGCAGAAGAAAGACCGGAGCTGGAGTGCCCTCAGGCTGCGAGGGGAATTGAACACAACCCTCCGCCGTCCCACGCAAGAGAGGCAGAGCGAGAGCACACCCAGTCTGGTCTGGCTCACAGCCACTGCGAGCAACGTCCTGCCGGCCCTTCCAGGAGGTGCCAGCCCCATACCCTGAGCTGGCTCATCACCCCTGTCAACCCACCACCCTGACAAAACGGTGCCCTTTCTGAGAACTCGGCGAGGGCAGGGCACAGCGAGCATCAGAGCCACGGCGAGGGGAAGGGGATGCGGCTCTGGGTAAGACGAACAGAGGACGAAAACAGGGCGGCTCTGCTCAGCAGCAGCAAGCTGTGAGCTCAGCTCAGCTGGGCCAGACCTGCACTGCGAGCAGCAGATTTTTCTACGGAAGCGGACATCACTCAACTCATTTTAACCTGACTTTGCATTCTGTTAAGGACATGGTATTCAGGGCAAGGATGGCAAAGGATCACCAGTGAGCTCAAGCTCCTCAAAAAGAAATTCTTTCAACAGGAGGTCCCTGCCCAGCTATGCTGTCTGGGGCTGTTCCAGGAGCGCGGAGAGCAGAGCTACAGCAGCCCACAAAGTTCCAGACCAAACCAGAAAGCGCCCAGAGGCATTTGGGCACCCCTGAAGCTAACTGATCACTGAGCGAGATATTTAGTTGTTTTGGGTTTTGTACATGCTTGTACCATTCTCAGGTTGTTTTGAATCTGGACTCCAGTCTCCTGACTCCCACTCCTGCAAGGTACTTTAAGAAAATTATAGTGCACTTCAAACAACTCTAATACTGGCTTCCAAATGGAGGCAAAGGTGTTTTAATCTCCAGATGATTGTACCCTCTGACAAAGGCAGGGTACCGAGGAGATGGAGCTGGACTTCTCAGAGAAGTACAGCCAAGGGACAGGAGACAACGGGCAGAAGGTGCAGCAGCAGAAAGTCCACCTGGACTTACGGGAAAAGCATCTTCCCTGGAGGCTGGCAGCCCTGGGACGGGGCTCAGAGAGGCCGTGTAACCTTCACCCTCGGGGATTTTCAGAACTCAGCTGACTGAGAGCCTGAGCAACCTCGTCTAACTCTGAATTTAGCCCTGCTCAGAGCGGGAGGTCGGACCACCGACCTCCCGAGGTCCCTTCCCACCTAACCCACTCAGCCATTTCGTCAGCCCATACGCTACCAAGAAAACAGACTTCACGGCATCTGAAATACTCCGACAGTTTCTGGCAGCTCAGCAAACACGGCTTAGTGTCGCCATTGGGAAACATTAATATCTTCATATCTTCGTGTTGCCACTGGGCTCCACAGTTGTAAATTTAAGACCAATTATGGATATACGCTATAATTCAGTGAAGAACCATTAGTTGCCTGCTGAGGCAAACCTCTATATTATCACCTGTAATCTCACTGGCAGTCAACAGCGGCAGAGATTATCTGTCTATGTATGTCCTCACCCTCACAGAAGAATTTTAGGCATACTCAAGAAGTTGGTTCACTTAAAACTGAACTCAAAATACTACCCACCTGGGATAGTGCTTGCATGGCCAGGTACTGAGTGGATGGGGAAATCACCTCCATCTTGCAATGTATTTACATTTTTTGTGTGGATCAACCCGAAAACTTTTTTTTTTTTTAAATACCAATTACACGTAACAGTTCTGATAAGGTAAAAACTAACTGTTGGGAGACAGCCGTATGTGAACCCTCGGCAAGCACAGCTGAAAACAGCCAAGGGCACAACCCCACATCCCAGTACTTTGGGGAGTTCATACACCCAGTAGTACACACACCATGTAGTAAGAACAGTGGAAGGACAGACTGTTTCGGCACAAGCCAATGACACAAAGTAAAAGACATGGCCTAGCAGCAAGCCGTATACAGTGGTCATGTAATTATTTAATTTTCCTTAATTTTAGGTATTCTGAAGCTCTGACTTGATGTTTATTTTTTGCCACCAATCAGGTCTCCAGCAATAGCATCCCTCCAGTACCTGACAAATTCAGTCCCCAAAACCGCTGTCAAATGCCACAGAAGAACTTCTGGAAAATTATTGTAAAAATATGCAACCGTTTATTAAAATGTACTCATTCAAAGGATACAAGATACCAAACGTTGTACCTTCACAGTAACATCTGATCTGGGAAGACCCAGGAAGACTGAAGCTAATGAACGACTATTCCCCCCCTTAGGAACTCGTGTGAATCTTTACAAAAGCAGAAGCGGAAGGATCACGTTACAGCAGGAAACAAAAATCACAGTCTCTCCAGAGAAGTGTTTTATCCCCTGGGATTAGGCCTTTATTCGTATCTCCTTTCTAAACAGAGATGGTTTCAACTCCCCCCATCCCACAACTCATCACAAATATCCTTCCAGGCTGCTGGTAGCGTTCGGCTCCAGCCAGTGCGGTTGTCACAGCGGAAACACGTCGCGCTAACGTTACAATTAATTTGTCCAAGAAATGCTACACCAAAGGAGAACACCTGATGCCATCTAGACCTTCAGATGCCCCAAGAGGCCGGGTGCTAAATATTCACCAGGCAAGCCACCAAGTTCTGTCAAAAGTAAGTGACAAAGTAGAATACAAAGTAGAAAGTATTTTTCACTGAGGCAAGAATGGAGTCATCGGTGTATCGCAGTCCCAGAGATACTTATGAATCAACTGAGAAGGGTAGACAAGGGTGAGACGTGATGAGGTGGATGAACATAAATAGGATTTTCCTAGGTGAAGTCAGGAGAACTTAAATATTCTCAGTCAACACGCAGCAGAGTGGCAAAGTTCAGAGCAGATAAAGGCAAAAAATGCTAATTAGAGAGCTAAATGACAGCTTTAAATTAACGGCCCCAACACAGAAAAAGTAACTGAAGATGAATTTAGACAGCTCTGGATAGATCTTGGCACAGAGACGCGAGGCGGCTGCAAACAAGCCAGGCGTCAGCGCGCGGTGAAGACCAGCACGGGGAACAACGTCCCGGGTGCCAGGGTCTCCCTTGGAACAGCGCGGGAACGGTGAACGCGAAGGAGGCTCCAAGGGTTCAGAGAAGGCGAAGGAAACGATTGAGGGCCTGGAAAATCTCATAGGAAGTGATGCTGAGTAACTGGGATTCTTTTAGGAAGCAGATGAATGGGAGAAAAAACCACCAAGGCTATGAAACACTGACTGGCCCAAAGAAAGCGGGCTAGGGGTGCCTGGTGCTACGCAGGGAGTCGTCTGAGCGGAGCAGCACAGGCTCCTCACACCGCACCCTGGCCGTGCAGCTTGCAGCACGCCACGCTCCCCACCTCTGGAGTTCAAGCAAAGGCTTCTCCAGTCTGTGAGGTGTGACCTGCCCCACGCTGACCTCAGATCTGACGCTGTGTGGCCCTGGCTCCCAAACATGTCTTTTTGGTTTATTTTTTTAAGAGTCTCTGACCACACCACGTGTTCACTGCCATGATCCCACTTGCTACTCCCATCTCCCATCACGACGTCCTCCCTGTTGTCCGTGCCCACCTCCAGCACGGAGCCCACGGGGACAAACCGATATAATATTGCAGTAGTTCTACAAGCACGTTTTAAATTCCACTTCTTTCTGGTGGTTACCCACTGTTTTTAGCGCTCGCAGTGAGCAACAAATTCAGCTGAACAGCTAAAGAGACGTGCCGAAGGGGAAGTCCAGCAGCTTATCTCATGTGAGAAGCAAAGTCTTGCTGCCCTGGAACTCCTGTTCTTTTCAGCTCTTTCCAAGCAATCGCTTTGCTTCAGGTGTCTCACGGCATATTTATGTAAATAATACATGCTGTGTTTTTAGCAGTAAACTGTCACTTTGGGAAGCATGCACAGAAGAGATTCGGACAAACGCCAGCACCATTGCAAATGCCACTATTCTTCTGATTTTGTAGGAGTAGAGACAGGCCTTCTGTTCTCAGATACAGCTTCTACCCTCCCGGAGAACAGCCCTTCCTAGCATTGTGTTCTCTGCACCTTCTGGGCATTTTTTATTTATATCTTTGTCGATCCAAATGTGAATCAGTCTTAATTTAGCTTCCTGACTAGCTTACGGGGAAAACGAAAGCCTAGCCTATTGCAGAAAAACCTGCAGATGAGCTTCTCAGGTCTCTGCCCTGGGTCTGCAGACGCTGCAGGGCATGGGGCTTTGGAAGAGATCATCCTCTCAAAGGAGCTTGGTGCCACGAACGACATGGAGAAAGTGGGAAGAAAAGCCTTCCTCTGAAATATAAAATCAACAAAAAAAGGGAGCAACTGTTGTTTCCTAGGTGATACAACAAAACCTGGTGATATGCAGGAAATATCCACTTGGTTTCCAAGGCAAAAAACTTGAAAATTTCCTTTGAAAAAGTGAAGAGCACCACATTGCTCGGAACAGATGTACTTTTCCATAGGCAGCAATGACCTGCTCCTAGCTATACCTCCTGCGAGGAAGCGAGCACATGCACCTCCCATCAGCGAGGCTTCAACGTCTCTTCACAGGCCTTCTATAAAAAGAGCTATCAGAGCTCCGGTCCAAACAGATTCACCCGTTATTATTCATCTCAAGCTGTTGCAATTAAGACCCCACGCACTCAAGCTAAAGAAGACTTCAGCAGCAGTTATCAATTCTTCAAGAGCAGTTCCCTGGCTGGCAGGAGTTGGTATTACTGCCTTGACTTCACTAGCAGAATGTCAATCAGCAGCTAAAAAAACCCCAAATCTGTCTCAAAGAATTTGGCGGTTAGCAAATATCTTACAGGTCATAAGATACGTTCTACGCAGAAGCATTTTTAAATACACGAACTCCAGACTTCACTTGTGTCTATTCAAGCTGCCCAATACTTCTTCTTTTAATTTCTTTTCTTTCCAAGGAAATAAGTGTATTAGACTGCAATTATCTGAAAATGTTCAAGAGCTGCTGCTGACAGCCAAGAACGACGGCACACGTGGCCTGATGACTCGGTACCTTACTGAGAGCCGCCACAGAAGCCTGATGCTGCTCCAGAAACACAACATCCACCTCAAGGCACCAAAGCGCACTCTTGTTACCTGTAACGCCTTTCGGCCTGACTAAGGGACCAGCAGAAACACCACATTTGTTTGCTCAAGAATCCTCAAATAAGCTGAATCATGAACACACACCACGAATGAAGGTGAGCAACGTTATTCTGGCGACCGGTGCTTTGTTGCAGAACATTATTTAAGGGAAGCAATGAAATCAACTGGTAATTAAATACATTTTCATTTATGTAACTCACTCTTCAGCCCCCTGCTAAAGGATTGCATAAGCCAAAGTTCTGCTGAGAATCAACCAGCAACAGCCACTTTGCAAATCCACAACGAACCAGGCTTAGCATAAGGAATCCGACAAACTTCCCGCAGTGAAAGCCGCTCCCTCTTGAGTGCTCTGACCCCCACGACAGCCTGGCCGTGCTAACGCCAAGTGCCACCCCTGTGCAGATGACATTTGGTATCACACAGGGAAGTTAAAGAAGGATAAGGCTAAAAGAAAAAAAAAACACAGCTGATTTTATTTATTTAATTTTACAAAAGAAAAGGGAAGAATGTGGCATCAGAAGACATTCCCCCCACCCTGTGGCACTGAAAGCTGGTCCTCAGGCTACTGTTACTTTTTGGGTAAGAGGCAGAATACCACAGCTTCTATTTCAGACAAGGGAAACATCTTTGTTTTAAAAAGACAGCTTAGGAGATAAATTGTTTTATGTGAAGAGTAAAAGGCTAATGCTGTTTTCAGGGTGAAGACTGGGTTCTTGTAGTCAAAGCATGGAGTCGCTCACTGGCTCCACACCAGTTTTCACTGTTGCTTAGTCTGCAAATCCCATGTTCAAATTTAAGGCACAACAGTCACCTCAAGCAGTGCATGGGTTGGAAAGTGAAATGGTAAATCATGAAATGTCAAATCTTTGCCTTGTTAGCTTTCAAAGTTCAGGACTGTTTGTCTTCTCCCCTCTGTTCACTTCAAGCTTGCCTGGACATTTCTTGGCCATACAAGCAGGAAGAGACATGGTTCACTCGAAAAGATATTACACCCAAGCATGGATTTGAAAGGGGTCAGTTGCTTTTGAGTTTAAACATGGAGATGTACTGAAATCCCTGGGCTTGCACTCATCATTAAGGCCCTTGCAAAGCTGCAGTGTTGTCCCCAACAGCAACGCTGAGATGAATTTATCCAGTTGTCGGAGGAGAGGTGCTCCTATTTGCTTCCTTAAGACCCAAAGGTCTTCGTTTTCACTGAATTCAGCTACACCTTTTCTGTCTAACACAGCTCCTTAGGAATGCAGAGCAGCAGAGGTACTGACGCCTCCAGAGAGCGGGGCGCAGCCGGGCTGTGGGTGCGCAGCGGTTCCCCCGCGGCTCCGGGCACATCTCTCTGCGGCGGCTGCAGGCCGGCTCGGCTCCGCGTAGCCTTGCCGTGCTCATGCATCTGCTTCCTTCACCAGTGATTTCAGAACCCACGCAAAGGTATCCCTACCTGGGCAGGCAAGCAGAGGATTAAGCCTGACCTCTCTGATAGAAGCAAGCGACCAACAATTTAACCTTTAAAAAGATCCAAAAAGCTACAAGAGCATTTAAAACACAGCAGACCGCAAGTCTCTAACCTCGCAGTCTCTGCAGTATTTTCTGATTTCAGCCGAGCTACATTTTTAAACACCTAAAATAGCTACAGCTTTCTTCACCTCTGAAAGCAGCCTTTCAGGCTCGGGAAGAAATCCACTTTATGACAGGTAACACCTATTCTGTCTCCAGAGAGCTTTTATGATGGAAGCGCTGGGACACCGACGCAACAAACCGCAGCAGAAAACGGATTTTTCCAACAAGTGAAGACAGCGACAGGATGTACAGAAGCAAGGCCTGTTCGCACGCTCAAGGCTTTCTGCCTACTCCACAAACAACGCAAACCGTGCTCAGGAGCTCTGCGCTTGCCGTTACTAACCAGGATCAGGTATGGAGCTGTGCTTCAGAACCCTGCCCCTGTGCCTGCCCAGCAGATTGTCCTTCACAGCTGAATCGGGAGCAAGCGAGAGAAACAGGAGGACTTAACAGCTTAAAAGTTGCATAACAGTGAGCAAAACTAAACTCCCACAGCAGGTACACATATATTATACACCGCTCCCGAGGAACTCCCCTCACCGTCATTCCACTCCCATTCAAAACAACAATTCCTATGATCTCATATTTAAGAGCTGAACACTGTATTTTTACAATTATTCCAGTTTAGCTAGAAACAGCAACAACCTGGAACTAGTGCATTAAATGAGTTAGACGAGGAATTATTTCGCTTTCAGCCTACAGTGAAAAAAGCCAGGGCGAAATCCTCCTGTATCTCCTCGTCCCTAACGGAGGTTCCAGCGAGATTGTGAGGAGGAGGTGTGGGTACAGACTCACCCGATGCTCCTCTAATCCTGACGACAGAAACCGGTGCTCACTCTAGCGGCTCATTCAACGAGCGAACCACACTACTGAAGAGAACTTGTTACAAATAACAGAATACTGCGCTGAAATATGTCTGTTTGGACAGCATTAAGAGATTTCTATTTTTATACACACTCATCACTGTTTCATAAAGAATGTAACTCACTACCACTAGCAAAGAAGTTTTGTTATAAAGTGAGATTTTATGCTGCAAAATGAATTTTTATGCTGCAAAATGCATTTTGTTGTTACTGTTAAATACAATATTTGCAGACTCATAATCAATAATCACGCACATGCTCCACTTCTGGCAAGTGGGGACCAATTGCAATAGCACATTTTTAGAAATAAAAGGAAAATATAGCTTCTTAAAAACCCTTGAACATCAGCAGCCCCGGCCGGCCATTGAAATTGCTTTTGTCTGTTGACTTTGTAAAATTCAAAATGTCCTCTCCTGACAGACATTTAAAACCAGCATGATTTAGATCATTATGAACTTCCCATAAAAATTTATGCAAGCACTTTTTTTAATTAGTTCTTTAAACCTTCCAACCAGTTTAACAAGAAAACCATTCTGCTACAAAAGATGTCTGATCCACAGCAGCTGCCCAGGACCAAGGGAATCCACTCACGCCTGCGACACGCGGAGGCCGCAGCCGCCCCTGGCACAAAGCACCCTGCGGCGCAGTCGGCTCGGAGTTACGCACCCACCACCACCTCACTGATGCTGCTCCTCAGCACAGGGCTCCTTCCAACCGCCGTCGGTTAAAGCTTCCCCAGGCTCGCCTCCTCACCTTTGGCTTCCCAAGCTTTCATCTCGACCACAAGGAGTGTCCCCACCCAGCCCCGGTGTCTGCAGACCACGCACAAGCCGGTTACCTTGCGGACGTGGCAGGAGAAGAGAACGTTCATGTACTTGTCTTTCCGTTTCAGTTCATTGGCGACAGGGATGAAAGAGGCCGTGGTCTGAGCGTTATCCGGCTGCTGAAAGAGCAAAGACAGGCACCTCACTCTTCTCGCTTACCGGAGAAAGGCATTGCCTTACGTCAGGGCAGGCCAGAGCGGACTGCAGCCGCACACCTCATCCGAGGGCTTCCTCCAGCCTCTGCCTCGCCGGAGAGCGGCAGAGCATCGGGAGTTTTATGTGCTTTCTGAAAAAAAGCCTTAACAAAACAAAATGCTCAAAGGAAGGACGGGGTAAAAGCAAGCAATGCAACTTGCCTAGAGAGAATTTCTTTGTTCCTTTTCATTTTATGGTATTTCTTAACATCCCATTATATCCAGAATGTTAGTTTTACATCGACTTCTTTCCTAGCTTCGGCCATTTGAAGAGCCAGCTGATGGCATTGCGCATTATCTTTTAATGCTGCTTGTGATGCTCACGCCAGGCTTAGTATTCAGAAAAATCACTCCTAGCGCAGTAGAAGCCAAAGACTCTGAAACTATACAAACCCACTTACAGAGGAAATTTCAAAGTACGTCTCCCTCCCAAGAAACCAACAGTTACTTTTTCAAATCTCCACCCTTTCAGCATCCTAAGCCCCAGGCATGGCACTGATCACTTCACTTGTACTCACCAGTGCGATGTAATTACCCTCCCACGCTCTTTGCAGGCCAATATCAGCTCTGTGACCCTTCAGCACTTCCATGGCAGCAACCTTGGCCCTCAGCTGAGGTAGGACTTCTGGTGGGACGCTCCGGATGAGTTCACCTGCTCTCCACCTGCCACGTGACGCCCGAATCAGTGCCATAGTCTGCACCACACACTATAAGGACTACTTCTGCCAGAGCAGCACAACAAGGACACCCCCAGACTACAAATGTCAGGGCAAAAAGAAGTCCTTCCATTGCATTCATAAAGCTGGAAGCGTTATCATTTTAAAGTCACTTATCTCTGACTCCTAACAAGTTTGGCTGGTAGACTCCTAGTCCTGTACCCAGAAGCCAGCTACTGGCACATCTGTTTGCAATAAAGTTTTTGCAAGCCCATTTTTTGGCTCATTTACAACATCAGTCTCCTTTAATAGCTGAATTTGGCCCTCCAGTTGAAACCTGACCAACTGTAACACGAAACAGGGCAGGGCAGCCCATCCATTACTCCAGAGCATGCTCCAGCCGTCAGCAGCAACATCAGGTCTCCAGGATTAATGCTGTGAAAAGTCTTCTAGCAACTAAAATTTCATAGTTATGATAATTGAGCTTATTCAGAAAGCAGGACTCTCTGCCCAGATCAGTTGTGGACGGCTTTCAAGAGTCAGCTGCGGGAAAAAACCAAGGCTGACTTGATCTAGTGCTGGTGGTAATCCCCCTCCAAGCAGACGGCTGGACTGGAGATCTCCAGAGGCCCCACCCAGCCAACAGTCCTCCTGCTCAGTGACTTTCATAAGTCACCATTTTTCAAACTGGAGTCATAACTTCTTTGTCGACAACTTACCAGAGAAAAAGTTACTAGCTTTTAGATATTAGGAGATTGGAATAAAGGTATAAATACCTCTTCTGCACACAGAATATGCATAGAGAGTAGAATATTGCTTATTCTATTGCAGAAAGGTACTAACTTACTGTACGAAGTCTTGATGAAGTCGAAAAGCTTCCTTTTCTCTCCCCTCATCTAACAGCAGCTGCTCTTTTCTTTTGAAACCAACCAGAAAGGGGCCAGGGAAGGAAATACAATGTCTGTCCTGACTAAATCTTTGAAACAGAATAATTATTTGCCTGGTCAAGGGTACCAAAAGCCACATCTTCATCTATGACGTCCAGTTAATGATCTTCAGTCATTTTTCCAACTTTCATGGAACAAGCAGTAGCTTGTTCACTGCTCTAGGTCAGACCGAAAAGACAAGAGGTTTTCTTTGTACCTATGGTAAATGGTCTGGAGTGCCTCTTCAAACCGGCGCAGTACTTTCGGTGGAGTGGGCCACTGCACGTGCTTGCCATAATCCTTCATTTGCCTCACGTTGTGAAAGCGTCGTGCAACCTCACGGATGTAGGCCTTCACTTTGTAGCGGCGATAATACTTGAGTATCGTGAGGGCAGCCTTTGTCCTCTTATAGCGAAGGCGAGCCAAAGTGCCCCTCCAAACCTAGGAGTCAGTGGAGAAGACAGTTTTAGCAATAAAAAGGAGGACATTTTTTTCCTTTCTGTACTCCTCCTATTCCGCTGAAATCCGTAAATACATTAGTTTTATTTTAAAGGAAGTGACTTCTCTATGCCAACCAAATTCAGTAAAACATGACTGAAAAAACACCACGTTTCCCAGTGTATTGAGAAACAGCTTTAGCTCTAAGAAAAGCTTGCTTTGAAAACACTTTGGGGAATATCTATTCTGGCCGTGAGCTGAGAAGCAAGCAAACACGCCAAACAAGTGATCTCCTCCCAGCTTGGCGGATGGGAGGCCAGCTCTGCCAGCACCGCTGCGAGTCTTCTGTGTGCCTGGAGAGACCACAGGCAGAAACCACCCCACGTTCTGGACTTCTCCTTCCAACGCCCCGTGCAAAGAAGCACTCTGGGACTCGGTGAAGGAAGACTGCTCGCAGTGCCGACACGACTGTGCTTTGCTTCCGACTCCTAAGCTGCAGAGCCCGCGCACGACGAAGCACGGCAGCGCTCAGCCGGGCTGGGCAGCTTGGGCTGCCTCTGCCCCGCAACCAGAGCAAGGCGTGTTCACCCGAGCGCTCCAGCCGACACGCGCGTCCCTGAGGGGTTCGTCAACAGCCGTACGTTCCCGCTAATATAACCCGCCAAGATGGAGACTGTATTTTTGTTTCCTTGTAAAATTAAACTGGAAGGATAATGAGCCTCCTGCATACGAAGAGCGCTTTGCTGCTCACTATGGGCCCTGCTGGAGAGTTTATTTCCCTCTTGAGAAACATCCCACAGCACCACTGATGCATATCAAGCCTTCTATTTACAGAAGAATTAATTAATTACCTGAGGCAATTTCCAACATGATATTCGCCTTACGAAGCTGATGTCAAAGGTTCTCGACAGCTTTACTGATAATCCTGATATGTGGCCAAGAAAAACTATATGTAGCAGGCAGCACAGCAGATGGGAGGGGCTGCTCTTCCCTACACACTCGAAATTCAAGAGGAAATGGAGCCTTTGGGTTCCAAACCCCTGCAAAGCAGACGACTCTTCTTCCTACCTGTCAGAGTAACCCCTCCTCGCTCTCCTTTGGCCTCACTGTGCTTGTGTGGCACATCTCCCGTTCACAACACGCATGATTCACGTGGCTCTGGCAGAGCCTGGGAGTTGCTTGAGCACCCACCACTTCACTGCTGCGTGTGATGCTCCGTAAAGCACGCGTGTTCTAGCACGCCAGAGCAAAGCCACGACCCTACGCAATGCTGCCCAAACACCCGAGGGAAGGCTGAGCCAATCCATCCCTCGACTTGTATTTTATCGTGTCCAAATGACTATAAGCCTACAACATCCAACATTTGATTCCAAGATAGAAACCAGTCCTCGAAACACGATGAAATCACCCTAAACCCTGTGCCACTCGGTGGATCTTTAGCACGGTGAAGGCCAAACCACAGCTGCTAAGTCCCATACAGCCACGAAGCAGAAGGAGCCCAGCACACCGTACGTTAGGTACCGTACGTTGCATTTTGTTGGTAGGAAGAGGAGGAGGGAAGTGATCCTGGACAGCAAAGCACAGGCAAATGAAGCGAAGCGAGCAACCAGGGGAACAACTCCAGATGTGCAAGGTAAGCGAAGGCAGCGTGCTCCTTACCAGACCCCAGCACCTTCCAGGAGCCACCTTGCGAAGGAGGGCGTGGGAACAGAGACCATGTGAGCGGTGGAAGGGAAGAGCTGGGGAAGTGAGGCAGGACACGGGATAGCGAAGGGAAGGGCAAGAGCAGGAAGCACAAGAAGCTGTCCCTGTAACCATGGCAGAAAATCAGCACTGCTGTACTGACCAAACAGAACCGGCAGGCAGGGAAAGCACGAGTTAAATGGTGAACAGTGGACTGGTACTGGAAATCTCAACACTGCATGCATAGAAAATAATATATAACACTTTCCTGCTTTCTTCTTTGAAATCATTAGACAGATTGAGGGAAAGCAGCATCCTCTGCATCACATATGCTGTTCTTACTATTTCCTTTTAGTGCACTCCATTATAATTGCAGTTTCAGTTCTACACAACCTGCATATCACAAAGCGACACGAGAACATTGCTACAGAAAGGGCACCAGAGCTCCTGAGAAGCTCAGGGCTTCCTGAAGCCACAAGCTAAAACCGACTTGCACAGGGCCTGGAGTTCACCCAAAGTGTGTAAAGGCTGATAGAAACCCAGCATTTCCACGTCTGAGGGCATAACAGATTCAGAAACTGTATGGATTTGACAGAATCAGCAACTAGCATAACATAATTGAGCATCTAAAGAGTATTGAAGTAATTTGTGTCCTTTTTTAAAGAAAAGTGAAGACTTGGATTGCTTGAGACCTTTAAAGTGTCACAAAACGTACTTGCAAGGAACATATGGACAGTAAACATGTTAACTGGGTAAAAACCTACCGCCAACTTCTCTTTTTTTAATTTAATACGAATAGAAATGAGGAACAACGGGGTCCATGTTGCAGTTAAACAGCTGTCTGAGGATTAGCAGGGATCTCCAGAAAAAAACCACACATGGTAAATCTGTGCAGGCTTCTAAAGACTTCACAAAGCTTCACTTCTGTCAGTTTTTCCCCAAAACATTTTGAATTGTTTTTAGATACAGAACAAGGTCTTGATTTTTCCTCCCTTGTGCTTGAAGCAGGCATGCTCCTGAGGAAGGTCTCGTGCTGTGGTTATTTTTCACACCAGTCAGACATCCGTGGAACAAAGGTGCTGTAACAGATTGCCCCGATGTTGTATCAGCTGCATCGCTGCAGAAATTGGCTTCACAGCAAGAAGCGTCACACTTGCTACAAACAGCAGCCTTCCAAATCCAGTCACCCAGCCGAGGCAGGCCCCTGGGCTACACGCAAGCAGTGAACGATTAATGCAAAGCCCGTCCTCAAATCAAGTTGTCATAACTGGATAACCTCACTCCTAGCGAGGACCTTCCTAAGCGCCGCAAAGGCAGCTCCTCCCAAAAGTCAGAAGAAAGCCAAAGCTAAGAACCAACTTCTCCCAGGGAGCGGGCTACAAATATTTTTTAAATTCATTGTTTTTCTGGCTCGGTGTTTTTCTTTTGAACTGCGGGGCAGCCCACCAGTGATGCTGAACTGCCAAGGCAAGCTGCCTGCCTGATGGTCTTGCAGTCTCTTCCAGAACCACGGACCCTTCAAATCTACAAACAAGAGGAGGCTGTCAGAGCAACAAGCTCCTCGTTCCACAGCCACTTTGTGTGCTCTGCACTGTGTAGTTGTGAGCAACGGGTCAGAATCATGCACAAGACAAACGAGGATGCTGGAGGGTGTCCTACCAACACCCCCCATTCTCGTACATGAACACTGGGAGAGCACTACCTCTCTCAAGGTACCTTTCTGACTCTTCCCCCCACCTCTAGTTCATAACTCAAGAACTTTAAGCACTGTAAAATGAAGAAAACAACTTAAAAATCAAATTTCCATTGTCAAGTTTATTCCTGAATTTAGCAGCTACTCTACACAGATTATCATGTTGCAAAAGCTACTTTTCTGTTATATGCTGGAGGACAATAGTAAAACCATGGCCAAATACAGGAGACCCACATGCCAAAAACCCCAAAGGAAGATCTGTGCATCCAGGATTTCTACTTTCTTTCGGCCCTCTGTACCCAAGATAACATCCAACTCATTTTCATATGTAGTTCAGCAAGGATCCAACTGCTCACACGCATCACCTTTCTGAAGCTCAACCACCAGTGAACAGCTTTCAGCTTGAACTTAAACCAAAAGCTACACACCAGCAAGCTGGTAGTTCCAGCACTCGGTGGCAAATCTTGCAAGGACATGGTCAACAAGCCTGAGAATCGCAGTGCCCCGCATCATTCCTCCTACGGGCACAAATAAAACAATACCTCTCTTGCCACCTTTCCGTGGGTTTCACTTCTGGTTAACCTGGCTTCCCTAGAAATTAGACTGAAGATAACCCCGTCCCAGCCTGACCTCCTGAGACTGCCCTGATTATCTGCTGAATCTCTAGCCAGCTTCAACCACATCTGACAGAGGAACGGAAGACTCAAAGAGGCAAGCCCATATATCTTTCAGGAAAAATCAACAGCAGGGTAGAGCAAGCCTCAAATTAGAGTGACATTGCTGGAAACGCTTCAGAATGAGCTCAAGAGCCATCTGCCTTCTTTGATCTCCAAACCCCAACCAGCACATGTGAAGCTCCTAGCCAGGCGCAGCCACACGAGACCACGTGCCAAGCCACACAGGTAGAGGATACCAGAAGGATCTGGTGGTATTTCAGCGGGATGAGAAGGTGCAGATGTGTGCAGGACACAAGGGAAGGAGCGGAGAATACGATGAGGAACATCGCAGAGCACTGGCAGTGAAGCGGTCGCAAGAAGAAAACCGATTGTCGTCACTGTGGGGCATCAGCAGCGTTGGACAAAGCCATAGGAAGCCAGGCTGGCAGAAAAGCTTCTTTGCTGACGATTTTCAAAGTGATGCTCTGAAGAGCAGACCCCCAAGGAATCGATTTTGTCATCAGTTAGTACAGTGCCTAGTGACCAAGCGAGAGCAAGAGGCATCATGCAGGACGTGCTACGGAACAGACTGTCCTCTGCCAGAAGAGCTGCCCAAGGAGACAAGGCAGGGCAGGGCATAGGCAGGGAGCGAGCGGCAGCACGTGTTGCCCTCACAATGTGTGCACGCAGGGAAGGAGACCACGAGCAAAGTAAAGATTCAAGAGCAGATACTTATAAAGCAAGGTTACATTGAAAATGGAAAGAAGAGGTGTTTCTAGGCTTTGGGGTTTTCTAAATTAAAACTATTCCCCCTCATCCAGTCCTCACCAACAATCTCTCCATGTCTCTTTCAATACCTCTGCCTCTTCCTCTATGCTTCATCCTCCAAAAGGTCAGGTGAAGACAAACAAAGAAGGCAAGTGAAATTATGACTAAAGGGCTAGGAGGATGGATAGAAAGGAAAAGGCTGGAAAACAAAGTCTGAGCAACACAAGAAATTCAGTCAAAACTCCTGAACATTGGAAAGCATATATATTTCTATGGCTGCTTCCGGTGACAAGAGTTCCTTGCTGTTTGCTTTACCACAGCCCCTTTCACTTCTTCTGGTATGACCAGCGAGGTGGAAGCGACCACTGGGACCATGAGAGATCCTCCTGCACAGCTCTGGGTGCTTGGTGAGCCCATCGGTGGTCCCCTCCTCCCAGCGCGGCAGCTGGTTTGGCAGCTTCTGAAACTGGGACTTCCACAAAAAGAAACAGAGCATTCATCCAAACCAAGAGTCCTGTCTTGTCTTACGGGAAGTACTGAAATCTTTGCTGCACTATGTTTAATTCACATGTTTTTTGATTAGATTTTAATAAATTAAAACTCAAATGAATGGAAAATGAGACCTGGACATGCCTTTAGAGTCAGCTTAAAAGCCCCAGTGAGCTTCTAGTGAAGTTTCTAAGATTAAAGAGACCTAACACAGATCAAGGGCATCACCGCAGCAGAAAATCCTACATATCAATCGACGTATTACAGGCTCGTCTGCAGGCAGCCGCCTGCTTCCAAGCTCAGAATTTCCCATTTAAGAAAATAAAAAAACCAAGGAAGAAAGGGGAACAATCCAATGGGCCCTGCAGAGCACAGGGAAAACCAGCAGAGCAGCCAGGGTGGGCCCCGAGTGCCGAGATCGCCTCGCCTGTAGTTCTTCCATGGAAAAAGGGATAATCTAGATTTGACCTAGATGCCGCAGTCTCTGCAAATGTAGAAGAAAACCCACACAGCATGCAATCTAAACACACGAGCGAGGAAACAAATGCCCAGAATTCAGCAAACAAGCCAAGCTCATCGAAATTAAACACAAGCGTTACATTTTTGAGCAGTTCTGCAACTACCTAAACCTCGGCAAACTATTTCACGCTCGCTGTAACACAGCACACCTCCTCCCACCAGGCCTCCTTCGCACTAGCCCAAACTGTTTCGTGATCAATATTTCATGCTGCCCTAGCTCCAGCTGCCCTCCAGGCATTCAAACTGAAAAGAATAAAACAAAACCCAGCCAGAAATTCACACAGGCATGAACCTTCCTGCACAGCTTTAAGGGATCTCAAAGAGGAAAGGTTATTAAATATTGAAGGCGATAGTGCAGCATGCAGTTCTGCCACCGGGTCCTCCGAGGCACTGCAGTTTGAATAAATGCTCCAATCTGAAGCAAGCTTTAATTATACTGTTCCTGATTGCTTTTGAAAGGGGTCGTCTCCTCGCAGAGCACAGCTATGGCGGAGCGGCTAACGCTCCCGCGCAGCACCCGCCGGGTACTCGCACACACCGCGATTTGCGATCTGCGTTTTCCCGACTCAAGTAGATTCGGATCCCATGGCAGGTTTGAGGCAAACGGTTTTAAATCAAAGCCTCCCCGTTCTAACAGATCCCATCACAGAGCATATAAACAGCGAGTGGGAAGAGCAGCTTCATTTACTAAATGCTATTTTCTCTTTTCACATGAGTCAGCTGAACAATGTTCATTCTATTGCTCTGCTTAATAGAAACAATATTCCAAGAGCTAGGAAAGAGAGAAGGGTCCCACTCGGAGATTAATGAGATTGCACTAACAAGAGCGTGTCCAAGAATAAACATAAAAATCATCAAAGGAACAGTGGTTCTCAGCAAGTCGCACCCGCGCGACTCACGCGCGTACACACGACGTGCTGGATGCAGAGCCCCGACAGGGCTGCTCTGGGTGTCTCCTGCAGCTCCTGCTGCTGCTCAGCAACGGCTGCAGCAAACGTCACGCTGCTGCACCCGTCCTCCTCCGAGGCCGAGCCTGAGCTGCTGCAGTTCAGCCCAGAAGCCTCAAGGAAGCTCTTTGCCATCCTGCTCATGAGGAGCTGCCAGGTCCACGCGGTGCCCGCAGCAGTGCCCCACTCTCCTGACAAGGGGCATTCTCCCCCTCCAGCCTGGCTGCACCCTCCAGAATTTCCTGCCTCTGGCAGTGACCAGGAGAAAGGAGGTAAGTTTACACGAGCAGATGAAGAGAATTGCCAAAGCTCCAGTATTAAGGAAGCAGAGAAGTTTGCAATCACCTGAACAAGGTTGCTGCCATTAGTAGGCGGCAAGAACCTTCTCTCATCCCATGAAAATTCAAGGTAGAATTTTTCTTGCTGAAGATACCAAAATACAGGTCACTTCACGATCTTCAATGTTTTATTGCTGGTAAAGACTGCAAGGACAGATGCACAGAACAATCTCCAAATATGGAGAAGTTAAATAGGCTGGGATGCTTCTCTGTGGGAAGAGAGGACCGAGAGGGGATGTGACAGACGTTCAGAGTCCTGAGCAGAGTCCTGCCTCGTTGGTAGAGCTGTGAGTGGGCATCAAGCGAAGGTGGCGGACGCAAAGACCCCAACCAAGCATGCAGTGGTTAGCTGAGCTTGCCAAAGGCAGCTACAAAGCATAAAAGCTGGTGGCACATGTTTGAGGACCAGCTCAGGGAAGAGGAATCCAGCAGGTGTTATCGAATAAAAAAAACCCATGCCCAGCTTAGGTCATCCCAAGTCCAAGTGCCTGAAGGGACTGGGAAAGTATAAAGGAGAGGCCAGATGCACGCGCGCCCTGCTGCTGTCCTCCTGAGGCATCTCCCGAGCCGAGACCGCGGTCCCCACAGACCTTCAGTCTGACGCCGCACAGCAGCTGCTACGGCTTAAATCCTACCTCTGTTCAGTGAAGTGGCTGTGGATTAAGCTTTATCCACATTTCTGAAGTTGTGACAGCAACGTTCTGCCTTTCCAGAACAAAGAGCAGATACAGGGAAAATAGAGCCATGCAAAGACCTAGAAAATGTTACTTGCCCTTGTCTGAAGGACACAAATGACAATAAACCATGCATTTCTGCTAGGGAGGACAGCTTTAAACATGGTGAAGAAAAATAAATCCAGAAATATCCCAGCAAACACAGGCCAACCACTCTAAGCTTATTTTTGCCCCAGAGCTGTATAACCAGCGTGAGTAGCTCGCTACCCATCCCCACAAAAGAGCAGCAAACCCCCTCTGAAGGACTGTGATTTTCACTGCCGTGTCCTGTGGGGAAAGAAGATACGTGCAGAAATTGTCTGTGCATCTCTGCCTTCTTATAGGCACAGTTCACATGATCCTGGTATTTTCACTATCATGTTAAATTAAGATCTTTTCCAAGTTAAGGCTGCTGAGTGCTATTTGTGCTTGCTTTTCTTTACACCACACTGGCATTATTTTTACACTTCAAACAAGGCTTAAAGACATGTTGACGTGCAGCAGATCAGCACCTTTTAAAAAATGAAAAGCTCAGGGACAACAAAAAAACAATTCCCTTCCATGAAAACAACAAGGAAGCATCAGCTGCAAGGGTTGCAGAGTCTCGTGTTTCCTATTCGTCTGTGATGCACACGGATGAGCCTGAAAAAAAAACCCAAACCATGAAAGGACAGAGTTAGAACCTGAAATAGCCAATTTACAAGATCAGAACTACAGAAAGTTTGCTAACAACCAAGGGACTGCAGACATGTTTTCTGAAAGACGCCCATTCAAGAGGCGAAAAATGGAGACCCATTTGAGACTGGGATTTCCAGAGGGACACAGCACCGCTCAACTCCTCTGCTCCATTAGGCAAA
>Ga0065711_1037796_pt1 | contig 19453 bp, 15 predicted proteins | sample Hoacrofraction12_FD_59098 | JGI IMG/M metagenome (GOLD analysis project Ga0065711, IMG submission 59098) | Hoatzin crop microbial communities from Cojedes, Venezuela - Epithelial fraction 12 v2 (version 2) | ecosystem: Host-associated > Birds > Digestive system > Esophagus > Crop | place...
AAAAAAAAAAAAAAAAAAAAAAACCCCAAACAGTTTGGATTTTGGATGGAAGTGTGTACTAGTGAAGGGTGAACGTGTGTTGGCTGGGGTTTCTGGGACAAATCAGAGAAGTGAGAGCCCAGAAAAGAGGGAGAAGGGACAGTGTGTTCGTGCAAAGAATGTTCCAGGTATTAATAGCAGCAAGATGAATTGGGTCCTCCTGCGGGGGTGTATCCTGCGTGTTCCTTCCTGTGGGTGATCCTTCTGACTTAATTTATAAAGTCCTTTGTATAGGGCCCAGAGAAGCAGATCTTGAGCAGGTAAGGTAAAAGGAGGAACCAGCGAGGTCACACTAGATCTACCTGTTTGAGAGAGTGTAGTCTTTTGGACGAACCCCTGGAAAAGTTTCCTATCCCAGTCCACAGCACCTCTGTAGCCACCTTTTCGGCCGTAGCATTCCTGTTTCAGTCCTGGCCTTCAGATCCTGTGCAAAATACACACAGGTGGGGAACGAGGGAAGGTGAGAAACAGCCTTTGGAATGTGCCTTGCTGGTGTGGAGGTTGATGGCAAACCAGACTGAGTCCTTAATCCACAAAGCTGTCATGGTGCTTAGTAAAGGGTTGTGAGTCTGATCCTCTATGTGAGGGATGGAGGAGCGAAGAAGATCTTGAACAATTTGTGACGTGACAAGGAATGGGATGCAGGTCTCTGGTCCCTCTGTTCTGAAGCTTATCCCTCCCTGCGAGCCAGCAGGCTGGGATATTTGTCTAGGTCTTAGAAATTTGTCCCAGTTATTCTCCAGTTAGTTGGGAATCACCCTTCTCTACCCCCCTTCTCTTCTGTGAGGTCACGGATGTGGTAGTTTCATGCTGCTTTGCTTCCCCATCTGCAAAATAAGCAGGTCGCTTCTGTACCTTCGAGAGAGGTTGCAAGGAAAAATGTGTAATGGATTGAGCTGCTTGCTCTTGTAATGGGGGGGGTGGGAAGATAAATGCCTCATGGATCGCTCGTTGCTTCTCTGAAGATGCTGCTGACGTTTGCATGTAAGCTGATGGATATTGTTGTGCCACAGAGCATCCCTCCGCCCCAGTTAGTCTGCAGGAAAGAATAATTGCATGGCGCTACGCTTTCCTCCCTGCGGTCTGGGCTGTGGGTCCTGCTGGTGGCCCTGGAAGACTGTCCCTCTTGGGTGACTGTCCCCGTTGGGCTGGGGAGCTGGGAGCAGCGTATGTAAGCCGGAGCGGCAGCGAGCCAGCTCCTGTGTGACTTTGCAGTAGGGAAGTGGTTCTGGCATCTCAGCACAAGGAGTTTGACAGCTCTTCGGGGAGAGGTTTCCCCGTGAACCCCCCTTGGAAGCTTTCCCTTCCCTCCATCTCTTCTTCCCCCCCCAGTTCTTAAGGTTTGGCAGTCATTGCAGAGGAAACGTGTGGGGCTTCGAGCAGCCTGGGGAAGATGGCAGAGGGGGAAATGGTGTTTGCTTGAATGTGGGACAGCTTGGCTTGGCAGAGCTGCAGCTCTGCAACCCAGAAATGGAAACAGCCCTTGTCACCAGTGGGATTGACATCCCCCTCTGCCCACCCTGCTCCGGGGCTCTCCAGGGTGAAGGGGCAGCTCTGGAGCGAAGTGAATGGGCTGGGACAGAGCAGAGCTGCCGTTGTCCCCCCTTCGCTGTGACCCAGGGGGAGTTGGGGAAGTTGCAATTAGCTGTAGTTTGGTGGTTGAAGAGATAACTGAACCCAGGCACCCCTTTCTTTCCTGCCTTCTCTTGCAAAAGGCTACCCCAGATCTGCCAGTGCAGCTGCTTCTTAACCTGGTTCTGTCAAGAGGATATGGGTTAAGAGGAAAAAAAAAAATCCTGCTATTAAAAGTGCTTATGGCAACCCAGATCCTGGTGACAGAAAAGGGTTTGGTAGTGATACACATGACAGGAGGCCAGGCGGATCTCTGCAGAGTGACAGTCCCCAGATGGGATGAGGAGCAGGGGAACCCTGCTGTCACACGCATCTCGCTGTTGTGGTGCGCAAGCCTTTGGCAGCCGAGCTGGCTGTACGCTTCGAATCTGCTGAGCTGGAGTCCTGGTGGGTCTGTTTCCCTGCTGTAGAGTGTGACTGGTGGCGAGCGGCTCGTTAGAAACCCCTCCTGGAAACCCCTTCTAGCTGAAGGCCCCAGAGCGCTCAGCTTGCCCTCGTTCCCTGCGGGATGAGTAACTATCCCAAATTTTGGAGGTGGGAGATGAAACCGGCTGTGGTTTTCATTCCTCCAGCGCTGCGTGGTTTTCGTCTCTGCTGCTTCCTCCCCTGCCGTGGTCCCAGACGGAGTTGGGAAGAAGCCCTGTTATTGAGGTGCCAGGCAAATCTGTAATACAGCAATTGCCTGTGAGACGTGTTGATGAAGGTGATTGGGGAAAACTGTCTGGTTTTTCAAAGCCACCCAGGTGGGCTTTGTGTTCTCCTGGCAGGAGCTGATTGTTCTGCAGCACAGAGTTCCCTGCCCTGTCTCTCATAGGGGCAGTGGGGCTGTCCCAAGCTGCCTGGCTGATGGCCAGCATCCTCTCCTCCCAGCTTAGGCTGCACTGCTGAGTTTTCGGATCCCTTGGGAGTGCTCCCTGCGCCTCCCTGGCTCTGCGCTGAGTTTTCTGGATGGTGCAGCACAGCTCGACCTCCTTCCCCAGGTGTCAGGGCTGGCAGCCCCTTCTTTCCCCCTGGCAAGAGCCTAATCGTGCTAGAGGCAGGGAGGAAGCAGGAAATAAACGCCTGCCGATGTCCCTCTGTGTCCCCTGACAGAGGGTCGATGGCTCTCAAGAGGTGGTGCCTGCCCCAGGTGGCACTGGTGAGGGGGAAGGAAGTGTGTGCCCAGCCCTGGGAACCACGCAGCATGGGTGTCAGCGCCGAGTCGTGGATGTGGTCTCTTCTGGGACGTCCCGCTTAGCATGACAGATGTGGTCGGGGTGACAAGTACAAACTTTGAAAGGGCAATATCCGCTCCTGGTATCATCTAGAGCTCCCTGGTGGCCTGGGCCCTGATGGTGAAGAGCAGATGACAAAAGAGAGGGTTTTGTCGTGCATGGCTGCTTGGAAAGCTGTGGTCCAGAGAAGAGAAGTCTGCTGTGGACTTGCAGTGTGACTCCAGTTTGGGCAGCAGGCGTGTCCTGCCCTCCAGAGATGGTGGCTTCCAGGAGAAGGGTGAGCATCACCCACTGTCAGAGCGGGTTTGTGCCCTGGCACAGAAATTGTCAGGCTGGTGCAACGTGCTGGTGACAGTCCCCAGGCTCCTTGTCTGTCCTGCTCTGGGGGAGCCTTTTCCCTGATGGCTCCTGGGGCACAGCGGCCATGCGGATGCTGAGCGGAGGGAGGGCTTTTGCTCATTCGGTGGCTGCTTAGGGGCTGCAGGGAGGGAAAATGCAAGTGCTGAGAGCTAGTGCTCTGCTAAACTTTGGTCTCGGGCTCGCTGGAAGTTGGGAGCAAGTGGGGATACTCTGGGTTGTTCAGTGATGCTGAGCCAGCTCCGACCAGTTTCAAGTGGGTTGTGTTGTGGGGAGACCCATGGTGTTCAGTCGAGTTCCTCTGCGGGGAGGAAATCTCCTCCAGGTGGATGGAAGGTTTGAGAGGGTCACTTAGCTTGGGGGGGGAAAGGAAGGGAAGGGAGCCATGCGAATCCAGGAATTGGCTTTTGTTATAGGTAAGGGGCTGGGAAATGTCATCCTTTGGAGAACAGATGCTGAGCCCCTCATCCTAGCTACAGCTGATCGCTTGCAACGCCAGCAGGAAGCACATGTGGGATTCAAGGCGGCGGGACCTCTGAGGACATCCTCAAAAGGGTCGTGTTCTTCCTCTGCTCTTGAACGTCTGCCCCCACTTCACAGCACTCCCTCTGAGATGGTGCTTGGTCGGCTGCGTCTTCCCTTGTCCTCTGCTCCTCTTCTGCTGCTGCCTGGCCCGTGGGACGCAGCTCTGGCTTGTGCTTTGTAAGCAGAGCCGTGAGGAGCTCTCCCATGGCGTGTGAGGGGAAGCCTCGCCCCACCGTGTGGTCAGACCCTCTGACTCACGCACACCAAAACACCTCTGCCTGGCCTTTCTCCGGAGCCTCGGCTGCCGTGCCAAGGCGTGCATCATCCCGTGGGCAGCGTCCCCCTCGAGCGATGCCCGCGACACTGGCGTGGTACCTCCTGTAGAAGAGGAGGGCGGATGAGAGGCCGGGGCTGGCAGTGAGAGAGCAGTTCACCCGCAGTCTGGCAGCATGGGAAAGCAGCTCTGCGCTTCACCAGCGAGCCCGTTTGTCCAGCAGTCTGCAACCCGGGGCGACTCAGGGCTGCAGGGCGCTCCCTGCCTCGGTGCCTGGCTGAGAGCTGCCTGTGACCTCTCCATCCGTGGGAACTGATACAGGAGCTGTGTCACCAGCGAGCAAGGAGCTGTTGTGTCATCCGCCAGTCTGGGTCTGGGGCTGCCTGCCGTGGGCTGGGAGTTGCTCTGCAGCTTGTCGGCAAGGGGTGCAGGTGGCACAGCAGCCCCTCAATCGCCTGGGGTTTTCACATTGCGGTGAGGATTGTTACCGTCGTGCCCTGGCTCGTTTTCTGTCCTCAGGGGTCTGGAGTTGCGTAAACGGGAGGAATTTTTTGCTGTGGGTCTGGCTCAGTCGGCTGTAGTGGAGGCTGTGGACCCTGCTCTTCCTTTCGGGGGAACGGGGAGAAGCGATGGCACTGTGCACAGCGTCACGTGTGTGACGAGGCTTTGCTGATGCACTGGCCTTGTGGTGACACTGAGCTGTCCCAGGGCTGGGAGAGCAGGATGCCTTCCCATCTCCCTGCTTTGGTGGGAAGAGCTTGACTTCGCCGGTTGGGATTCAGAGATCTCTGGGAGTTTGCTGTTTCAGCCATCTGACTTCACACTAATGTTTAAATACCTGTGTGTGCTCTCATTCACAACTGCAAATTTGAGGGAGGGAGGGAAACCCCCGAAGTTTATTAGCAGCAAGCAGTGCCAAGCGGCCCTGATGCCGGGCTGGGAAATAAGCCCATCACAGTGGGGTGGGAGATGGACGGTCGCTTGCCAGACCATCTGCTCTCCTGCTCTGGAGAGGTGTGGTAACGGCGCCGGCGGCACGCCGTGCTCTGCGGGTCCCTGCGGGTCCCTGTGGCTGCTGGCTCCGGGAGGCGACGAGCGGGTGGGCTCGGGACTGGCTCTCGGGTGGGCACGTCGTGGCCTCGCAGCTGCTGCAGTGTTTCGCCTCTCTGTTTTACCGGGCCGTAGGCAAGCTTCTCTGATGTTTCCTCTCCTGCTGCTGCCGGGTTTTGTACCTGCTGTTCCTCTGGGTTTGCTGCCAAAGTCCTCCTGCGGCAGGTTGTCCCTACACCTTTTTCTTTTGCTGGGCAGGTTCTGCAGCCTCTGCCCAGTGGCCTGGCAGGAGGCAGGGCAGCTCCCCGCTGCCGTGGCTGTTGCTGCAAAGCAAAGGTGCAGCACGTCTCTGGCTGCAGTGGAGGCGGGGAGAGAGCCTTCCTCTGTTCTGTCTGTCTGTGAAACCGAGGGCAGCTCTGCTTTCACATCCATTCCTGTGCACAGTGACGGATATGCATTAAGATCCCTTATCAAGAGAAAGGCGAGCAGCACTTTATCTTGTTTTTATGAAATCTGTTAGCTTTTGAGGGAGTATTCAGGGACAGGGCTGGGGAAGTAGCATGCTGGTAGAGATGGTCTTAACCTTATTTCAGGGTGCAGCAGCACAGGAGGAGGTGTTCTAGCCCCAGATGTGAGCTGTGAAATGGAAACGGTTGTTGCAACCTGACATCTGAATGCAGTTCTTTCCGGCCTTGTTCCTGGAGCGTGGGCCAGCACAAGTACCATCACAACCAGGTTGATGGTCTGGGTTGTGGTGGCAGTGGATTTGTGTTTGTGACAGATGTAGGATCATGCCTTTCACAGAAAGACTTTGCATCCCGCCGCTGCCACCTGCCTCGTGCCGCTGAACCAGCGTTGTTACCTGAAGTTAAACCTGCTCTCGAAACTTCTGCGGTGCCGGAGGAAGGATGGAGAGGGCACAGCGATGCCTGTTACAGGCGTGCTTGTGCTGCTCCCGTTCTGCATCTGCAGGCAATGCTCAGCTTTCACGAGTCAGTCGCCCTTTGGCTGGGTCCTTACAGTGCTGCAGGCCTGGCAGTTGCTTGGAGCGTGTCTGGATCTGTCTTTGTTCGGCCTCCCTTTCCGTGTCGTGTGCCAGGGCAGTAACAGGGTGGCTGAGCTGTCAAGGTGGTTTTTCCCTGTGGCTGAAGCAAAAATAGTTAAAAAGGATCTGTTTCCAGTGGCAGAGTTTGAAATATGGAATAGGACTGTCCCGGAAGATGTTTTGGGCTCTGGCTGTGTAGTTGTCTTCCAGAGGTCAGTAGCTGTTCGAGCAGTAGCTCTCCTTGGGCTTCTCCGTTTCCTAGGGCACAAACGTGGCTCGGTGATTTGGGATACAAACAGTCCGTTGGATGCCTGCTTGCAGAGAGAGCCTGTTTTGCGAGGAGTCACCAGGCGTGAAAACAAACCTCAGGTTTTGTGGTAGCTGAGCGTTAGGGAGTTGACCTTTCCCAGTGCGTCAGTCAAGTCCGGCTGGATTGTTGTGCGCTGAAGTTTCTTGGGGTTGATGTTGGCTGTACAGCCGAGTCTCGTGCTTTATGCTCTGGGCACAAGTGGAACAAATAGCAATATTGGGTATTGACTGTAGAAACGAAACCTTTGCGGGTTCTCTCCCAAGACAAGCGTGCTTGTGACACTGAAATGGGTGCAAGAACAGGGTGGAATGGGACTGTTGGAAAAGACTCGGGTTCTGCTCTGACGTCAACCTTGGGAAATGTGTGGAGGGGAGAGCAGGAGAAGGGGAAGGCACAGGACTGGTAAACAGGTTTTTGCTGGCCAACTGCTGTGGACTTTTGGAAAGCAGCTGGTTCCTTTGCAGCTCTGCCTTCTAGCAGCGGCATGGATTTAATTAGTATCCGGTGTCTAACTGGAGCTTGCTGCGTTGTGGATGTATTGTCTGGTTTAAATAGAAAACCCACTGGCAGAGCCGCAAAGCCCGGCGCATGCGAGGGGCTTGGCGACTGAGACCACTTGTTCAAGTAAGTGACGCCGGGTATGAAGTGCCTTATTGAATCCGTCTTGTGCGGTGCCGAGCGGGGGCTTAAGAGGCATCGTCAGCATCTTGGCTGGGGTGCCTGCGTGTGTCCCGTGGAAACCGCTGGAGCATGTGGGCTGTGGGAAGGGATGAGGAGCTGGGAGTCAGACTTTGCTGCCCTTTTAAGGTCTCTCAGCCAGAGACTCGGCTTTGTGATGAACTTCCTTTCTTTCAGTAGTACTAACTCTGCGTTAGTAAAATCGAAACCACTTCAACATCCTAATTGGCTTTTTTTGGTGCTGAACTGTTAAGATGTGATAGATTCTGCAGAATTACAGCCTTGGGTGATTTACTTCACGCAGGGGCCGAAGGTGAGCCTGTGTCTTTTCCGTTGTTGTTCAGAACCAGGTTTACTGCTCTGGTTACCCACCTGTTACCTGCGGCGTCCCTCGTACAGTAACCAGAAAGCAAGTTGCAGTTACTCAGACAGAAATTGCTCCGTCTGCGAGCAGGAACGCCGAAGTGACGCTACTATGAGCAGTGGGGCAGCGGGCTGGAGCTGTCGTTGGGTCGTTTGCTGAACTTGCTGTCTGCCAACAGCGTGCCAGAACTTCTTCTGGCCCAGCAGCCATGAGGATGGCTACTGGTGGTCTTGGATGAGGGATGCTGGAGTAGAGAAGAGGTAGAAGATGCCGGTAACATCCCAGAGGTGCGACGGCAGGGCTGGCTGGGCAGGCAGGCAGGTATCTCTTGCTGCCTGACTCCCTCCTGCGGGCAGGGGTTTTGCATTCCCAACACCTCGCAGTGGTTTGGCGTTGCCGCTGTTGCCATGAGGTGCGGATCCGGCGCAGGGACCATGGGAATGCCTCATGAGGTGGACACAGCTCGAGTACGAGGAGGTGGCTGCCCTGGGGCTTTATCGGGTGCAATCCTGTGTCACACAAGGGGTAAATCATAGAATCATAGGAAGTTTTGGGTTGGATGGGACCCCTAGAGCTCATCTAGTCCAACCCCCTGGCAGCGAGCAGGGACACCGCTAACTAGATCAGGTTGCTCAGAGCCCTGTCCAACCTGGGCTTGAATGTTTCCAGGGATGGGGCCTCCACTGCCTCTCTGGGCAACCCGTTCCCGTGTTTCACCACCCTCATTGTAAAGAATTTCTTCCTTATATCCAGCCTAAATCCGGGCGCACTGTACAGACCCCTTTTGTGGGGTCTGTGAAGTCAACCAAAAAGCTGTTTCCCTTCAAGTCTAATAAAGCTTCACTGTGTTTTCAGGTAGACTTTACGATTTCTGTAGTTGGAAGTTTAAATTTGTGGCTGATGAACCCAAACAGGTGAATAGACTTTAGGCACTTGGTTCTCAGTTGGATTTGTCTGACTCAAGCTGTTTTTGATATGTTCCAGTCCAGTTTTCAGATCTGGTCTTATTTTAGCATCTATATATTTACTATTATTATTTTTCCTAGAGAAATATTTTTAGCTTTTTGCTTGGTTCCTGTGCTGCTGCTGAGATTTCCATCGTGGTATTTCCGGCTCCTTGGTAAAGCTTAGTTAATATTTTCCATCCAGGTGTAACTGCTTTGGACGGAGATCCAACGAAAAGAGTGAAATTCTGCATTTGGCTGGGAGCAAATTGCATAGCAGCTCGCAGCTGTGAAGAGATGCTTCGTGGAGTTTTCTTTGTGGCTGCTTTTACTGAGAGATTTAGGAGTTACCCTAGAATAGCTGTTAATTCTGCAAGCTTGTTTGCGTTCGGAAACGTTGAGGATCTGAGTTGTTCTGAGTTTGGACTGTCCAAAGCACGTTGATTTCCACTCCTGCTTATGCAAGCAGGGAGCAAACACACATCAAAACGGTCCCACTCCTGTTGGATAAAGAGGGGCCTGTTTCCTCATTAGATATTTTTGGGTGCAAAATAATTACTGCTGAACTGCTGCCAGAAAGCTGCCTCTTAGTCAAGCTGACGCTGTACACACGCATCCCTGCCTGCCTGCCCGCCCGCTGCCCGGCAGGGAGTTTTCCACATCCTCGCTGAGCTGTGGTGAGAGAGGTCGAGACTTCAGGGTGGAGTCGTCTGGCTGCTGGTCCAGGGGTGTTCTCCGGCGCGTGGCTGTACGGCTCTTCCGTGCTCCCCTCGAGGAGGCGGCAGTTGTTTTAACATCACAGCAGCGTAGGGAATTCACAGCTTCACGTGAGTTCCTGCCAGCTCTTCAGAGCGTTGCCTTCTGGGCTCCTTTGGAAACCGAAAAGGCTGCTACTGGTGGTCTTCCCCCCCCTTTTTCACTGCTTGTTTAATTTCATCATGTTTAGAGAACGGATTTCAGTTTTACTCCTGCTCTTTTGGGGCTGTTGGCGAGGCTGGAGTTGGACCGGGGGCCACCGTGCGTGCTCCAGGTTCGTGAGCACATACAGCTCCCTGCGCACGAGAGCCTGGGGTGGCTGGGCCGTCCAGCACGAGCTGCACTGTTAGCGGTGCTGGAGTCTGAGGAACAGCTGAGGTGTTGCTTTGAAAGCAGGCTGATGGCTGTGGATATGTCAGCTGGTATCCCCGAGAGATCTCGGTGCAGTCACACGCGGTCATTGCCGGGTTTGTGTTGCGAGAATTTGGCGTAGCCGCGTGTCGGTGAGGCCTCCGAGCTGTGGAGTGGGACTCCTGTTCAGTAGAAGCAGTTCTCTGACGCAGGGTCGAAACTGCTCCTCTTGTTACAGAGGGAAAGATGTGGCACAAACTTTTTTGAAATAAATTGAAAAGTCATAGTAATCCATTAAAGAGTCATATTTGTGTTTGGAAGCTGGGAGAAAATAACTTTGAAGAGATTTTTTGGAGCTTGATCTGTTGTAGGTCAAGAGCTGACCAGAGTGTACAGTGTCTAAAAATCTCCTGGGGAGGGGAAGAGCCAGAACAAGAGAACGCTTTGAGTTTAGAGAAAAGCTTAGTAGATGCGATAGCTGGAAGAGGAAGCAAGAAAGAAAAATCAGTCGTCTTCACAGCACAGCTTAACTCTGGGGGTGGGGACAAATATTATATTATTATTTTTATGATTTTTTTTTTTAAATCCTGATGTTTTTGTAGCTTAGCTGTTTTTTTGGACGTGGCTGAGAGCCACGGAGGGACACCAGGGTGAAACGCTGAGGCGCCTGGGCTGGCTGATGCTCTGTGCTGGGAGCAGTTACAGCTACGCGTGGTAAATGCTTTAATCTCCAGCAGAGGCTCAGCGCATTCCTCCTCCGTCGCTTCGTTTGCTAGAAGTCATTTTTTGCGTTAGTTCTGTGTTAACTGTATCCCTGGAGGTGGTGGTGGGTCTGGTTATTTGCTCTGTTAGCGGGGTTTTTATTTCATTACGGTGCTGAGAACAGAGTTAGCGGTGTCTGACCCCTGGGCTGCGCAGGGATGGCGAGAGCCCGGCCGTGGGGCGCAGCGAGCGGCACAGGCAGGAGGGCACCGGCGGGGCTGAGGGTGCCAGGGCTGGGCCGAGGCATGCGGAGCCCTCTCTCCTCCTGGACACAGCGTGTTCTCCATGAAGAGCTGGGAAGCCAGGAAGGGAGGGGAGGCTTGGAACAAGGATGCTCGGATCATGTTGGATTAAGAGCTTTGCTGCCACAGTTTAGGGGTTTTTGTGTTGTTTTTTTTTGCTTTTTTCCCCTGAACACTGGAAGAAATTCTGGTAAAGACATTAGCCTCAGCTTTATTCTTTTTTTTTCTTTACAAAAAACAACCTGGATGAGGGGAAAAAAATGTGTTTTGGAGAAACTGCACTTGCAAATTTTGTGGTTGTAAACATTGTGGGGGCCAAAAAGTGAAACCACGCTGTGCTGTGTCTGTGCTGGAGCGGCAGACCCGCCGCAACCGTTCCCGTGTCGAAGGGGAAACGGTGCTTCAGACGCTCCGGGTACAGTGACCATGGTGATGGGACTGCGTCTGCCGTGTAATCGATGACTCAGTCTGACGGCGCTGCACAGACGTGAACCGGTGGCCGCGTTTGTGCGGTGAAGGGCGCAGCGGCTCGTGAGGAAGCGGTCGGGGACATGGGCTGCAGGGCTGCAGACGAGGGCCGCTCTCTGGGGCGAGCGGGCTGGCGGGCTTGACTTGAGGATCCAAAAAGTAGATTTGTCACCGTTGGATGTTCCGCACCGGTGGGCCAATGACCTCACCCATGGGCAGCGGGAGGCCAGGTACGGTGGGTGGATTTCACGGCGTGGCGTTGCTGTGTGGTGGGAGGGTTTCTGCAGCTGGTTACTGGGTGCTTGCCTTTTCCCTGAAGGATGCCTCAGAGGAGGCTGGGGGAAGGTTGCTGAGCTCTCAGCACTGTTCCAAAGCTGAGAAAGAGCCAAGCATCTCCCTGGGGACCTCAGATGAACAAGGCAGATGCAGGGGAGTAGTTAGCCCAGTGTAACAGGATGTGAAGGGCCAGGAAGCTGCTGCGTGCCCAGATCACCAGCGAGGCGGCGGCAGGGCGGAGAGCTCTCAAGTCGCAGCCCTGGACTTGAGCTACGAGGCTCCCCCACCTCTCAACGCGCTGCACGGTGCGCCTGGCTGCATCAGCAGTGAAGTAACAAACTATTTAACAAGAGCTTCCTGTTGTGCTGACACCAACACGAACGCACAAAGGAGGAAACGGAGTAAACAGAGCTGTGCTGGCTCCCGCCTCGCTGTAAGCTGGGAAAAGCGTTGGAGGTTGTGAGGAAGCCTGGACGCCGTCTCTGCTTGACCCGACCCCGCCGGGCTCAGGGGATGATATTCTTGTGGCCGCGATCAGCAGAACCTACGCAGGCGTGGTGCGCTGCTGGTGCTGCGTTCAGGACTTCCTGGTTTTTGAGGGATTCCCCGGGACAGATGAAGGCCCCTTCACCCCTGCCCTGCTGTTCCAGCTCCTCCGCAGGGGCTGTCCCCTGCGAGGTGCAGCCCGTCCTCCATCCTGACTGGGCTGGCACAGCTCCTCTGCCGTGGCAGGCGAGATGCTCGCACCCAGACCTCGCTTCTCCGCTGGGTGCCTCGAGCTCCTCAGTCAGAGCACTCAATCCCCTCTTTCCTTGAGGGACTGGGAGGAAACTGGGCCAGAACAAGCCAATCTGCCTTTGCCATAAGGAGAGTTCTCCTGCCCCAGTGGATTTGCTTGGGTGTCCCGTGACTGGAGCTGTGGCTGGTGGGGGTGGAAGGCGGAGTGAGCTCAGGGTGTTGCACAGCCCCGCTGCCTTTCTAGCCCATGGAGAAAACTTCCCTGGGTGGTGGTCAGGACAGGCTTTCTCCAAACAGCAAGGTCTCCCCCTTCCTCCTGGGGAAGCAGCTGATGCAGCTGGGGACGTCCCACCCCACCGACCTGCATCCAAGCTTCTTTGGCACATGTGCTGTGGGAAGGAGCTAATGGTGTGAGCTGCTGCAGCCAGCTGGGAGCAAGGTGTGTGTCCAGGGATGGAGGAAGCTCAGGAGATCCGTGTGGAGCATGTCACATCACCTGAGCCCAGCAGCACAAGGCGGGGAGAGGAGCTTATGCTTCCAGCTTACGACTTCCCTGTTACCCAAGCAAGCCCAAGTCCAGATCTTGGAAGGACTCTTCATTAAAAAATAAATAAACAAAAAACTCCTCCTAGCAATTGTCTTATTTCCTCAAAAATCCACCCAGTGTAGATTTGTCTCGTAAATGTTGAGACTTGAGTTGCAGAGAGCTCAGCAGCATGCTTTGGAGCACGATGCCACCTCTTGAAGGTAGAAGCTGGAACAGGCTTACTGTGGTGTCCGACACGGCCGTCTCGGACTGGGCTTTCTCCTGCGGCACTGATGTGTGTGTGCACGCAGAGGGAAAAGGGGAGGGAAGCGGGGAGCGGGTTCCTGCTATTGCTGCGAGGCTGGGAGTGAGTCACCCCCCAGCTTTACAGCTCCCTGTCGGTTGTGGGAGGGAGGAGTTTTGAGCCCGTGGAGTTAAATTGGCCCCGAAGGTGTGTGAATGCTCCCACCTCAGTGTAAAGGTCGTCTGGCTCCAGTTCACTTGCATTTTGTTCTTAAACATCAGTTGAAGAACAGTGGGTCCAGCTGGGTCTTTATGCATGTGTATGTGCTTGCTGTTGGTCCAGTACAGGTTGTCTGGTTGTACTGGTCATGGTGGCTGTCCAGCAAGAGATGTGGGCTTGGACAAATACGGTCTGAACTTGGAATTTCCAGAGTGTGAGAAGTAGTTGCATTATTTGTACGTCTTGGAAAATCCGCTGGATTTCCCGTTTGTGGCAGCTGTATGGGCAGGTTTTTCCTCGAAGCTTTCAGCTGTGGAAAGAGCAGAAGTGAGGAGCTTCAGCCCCGAGGGAGGACCGCAGGCAGCCCTGAGGAACATGGGAAGGGTCTCTGCTGCACGGGGACACTCCAGAAGGTTTTTCCTTTCCTCTTAGTCCAGAGCAAAGTTGGTGGGAGGAGGTGGCTTCACGGGGCCAGTTCCTGTCCTTTGGTGCAGCTGGAACAGCCTTTGCCTGCAAGCTGCCGTCTTCTTCCTCCAGCCTGCGTTGGCCTCTGCTCCCCACGGCCACAGGCGCTGGTGGGAATGGTGGCCCCGTGGAGGGTGCAGGCGTGGGCCCAATCCTCCATCTCAGGAGGACCTTTCATACTGCTAAAGTTCACAGCATGAGGTCGGAATAAGGTTGTTGGGGGGTGTTTTTTGCCCCTCTTCAGCATCTGTTCTCGTTCTGCAGCTGCTCACACCCCAGATGAGGTCCCTAGCCAGAGATGCGCATGAGTTGTATCAAGAGTTGTCCTGCTTATCTTGGGTCTCTGGAGGCCTCGTGTCAGGTGTGGGCGGATGGAGAGGACCCCAGCAGCGCTGCGATGGGGCCCAGAGGCTGGTCTCCATGGCTCGGGGAACGCTCACGCGTCTGCAGACTGCTCGGAAGCTGGAGGCTCCTGGCAGCCCGTTGCCTTTCTGCCGGCTGAGCTCTGGGAGGGTGCCTGCGTGGGGATGCTCTGGTTCTCCTGCCCTCGTGCAGGAGGAGGGACCTGCCCTGGGTCCCTCTGGCACCTGCTCTCCCACCTCCAGCTTGACCGTACCCATTACAGGGGTCTCCTGGGGGAAGCCTGCCGTGGCTTTCCATGACTCTTCGTTTTGGGGAACCTCTGTGTCACGGCACAGCTTTTCCCCGCTTCGTCATGAGCAGGGTTGGCTGCTGGCCCTGAAGACAGGAATGCATTTTGTGTACAAACCTTTGTAGGCATCATCTGGGACCGTCTGCAGCTTGCTTTAAAGATGTTGGATCTTGCTTTGCTTAAATACTCTAGATCTGCTTGTAAGCTAAGGCTTCATCTGCCTCCTAAACTTTTAAAATGTGTTGCGTTTTGGTTTCAGCTGTGGAAGGCCACCAGTTGCTTTTTGGTCTGGATTTTTGCATTGGGAGCCAGCTGATGGGTCGTCCTTTGGGACGTCAGGGTGTTTGTGATTATTTTTAGCTTTTAATTGGCGGTGATCTGCACTTGGAGCTGCGTAGTGTCAAGGGCTTTTTCTTTTTTGTGCTCTCAAGAAGCTTTCCTTTCTCTTTCATCTGGATGCAGCTGCGTTTCTCTTTTCCTCGCAAAGCGCAGCGTACACGGGGGAAACCGGCGTGGAGGAACCACCCCAGAGGCTTGCGGAGATCCGGGCTCGGTCCTGTGGCTGGAGCAGCATCGCACCCGCCCAGGGGGGCCGGCTGGTCTGGGACACCTGGACCCTGTTCTGAGAATCGCCACGGACCTGCTGCCTGGTCTTCACCAACCCCTTCTCTGCTCGGGGCCGCTATTTTTTCCTCTTGTTTCCCTTCTTTTGTCTTGCCCCGTTTAATTGTAACCGCTTTCGGGCAGGAACACTGTGTGCGTGTAAAGGGCCTGGAACAATGTGCCCCAGATGGCACGGTGCACGTACTCAGCAGCCATGAGGTTTCGCTGTACAGGAAAGAAATTGTTAAAAATACAACTTTTCAGCATTTTATACTTGCAAATGTGGCCAGGAACTTCCCGAGCCTTGATATTTCAGTCCAAGTCCCAGGTCTGAGACACAGGGGCTAGCACTAGAATTGTAGTTTTTTCTTGTGGGTTTTTTTTTTTTTTAAAAACTGAACAAACAACCCCTCATCCCCAGTCCCTTTTTCTCACCCTCATGGCTGCAGGGAAAAACTTGTAAATGTGGCTGGAGCAGACCTGGCGTGCTCAAAACCAGATGGCAAATAGAAAGAACCCAGTATTTCAACAAAAACAACATGAACCCCTTCTTTGGGTTTCAGACGGTCGCGTGAGTGTGGTTTTGCCCCCTTTATGGTACTTTCAGTGTTTTTGTGGTTCTGTTTTGGGGAGGTGCTGAAGTCACTTGCACTTGTCTGCAGTTTATTTCGCTTTCAGATTCCCTGGCTTGGAGCACTTGCATTGCAAACACTGCAGGGCAGTGCTTATTTGTTTTAAGACCACAGCTTGCTTTGGAATTTCTTCTACCAAACTTCAGGCCAATTAATTTTTTTTCTTATTCCACCTCCCCCCTTCTCGTCCCTCCAAAGAGCGAAAGAAGTTTTCTTAGTCTCATCTTGCATCGGATTTGATACAGGGCCAACAAATCCAGCCTAGAAGGTGCTTTTCTGAGACTGGTTGCCTCGATGTGACCTTCTGGGGGAGGATTCCTGCTCAAAACGCATCGGTGTGCCGTCGGTTTTAGCAGGGGCGTTTTCCCCGCGGTGCTCCTACCCTGGGGCGGCAGGACGGGGCAGCTCTGCGTCGCTCTTGCCCAGCCGGAGGCTGCTGTGCTTTAACAGACACAGGTTTTGCAGGGCTGTTCGCTCCGCAGCAGTGGGAGTCCTGGGATTTCACCACAGTTTTCTGTTTCTAATTAGGTTGTTCTCAATTTTAAAGGCCAGAGATCTCTTTATGGCACAGAGTGGAAAACCTGACCGGTCGCTGACACTGCACAGAGAGGTGGGTCCTGCTTTTGTGCCGAGGTACAGAGAGCCGTGGCCTCTCCTTGGCGTTCTTCAGATGCGAAAATAGATTCAGCCCTCGGCTCCCTGTGGCTCATCCACGGGGGAGGCCTGCGGGCAGGGCTTGGAGGAGCATCGTTTGCGCTGGCCTGACTCACATGGACGCGGCGCGGTGACTTCCCGCTGCTCTGCCTGCCCGGCGTTGGGACAGGGGGAGTTGCAGCGCGGTAGCCAGCTGGCACGCCGCCCCGGCGCGGGGTCGGTGCCGTGGCCTCGCCGGTCGTTGCCCTGGCCCAGCAGCGTGAAACGGGGGTTTGGAGCTGGGCTCTTTTGGGGGGGTTGCTCCTGAGGCTGGCCTGGAGAATCGTGCTGTGCTGCTGCCTGCGTTTGCCTGCGCAGAGGGAAGACAGCACGGTCTCCCAGTGCTTGCAGGAAGCAGTACTTAAGACTTGAACTTTTTTTCCCAGTCCTTCTGTTAGGGCTCTGTCTTGCTCCATTGTCTGAAATTCCCTTGCAGAGACTGACCCATAACTCTTTAAAAAAAAATAATTGCAAGCGCGGGGGCTGGCGCTCCCTGGGCTCTGGCTGTCGGCCGCCTGACTCTGTGCGAACAGTCTGGGCCTGAAATCCCCCGGGACTGAACAGAAACATCTGATTCAAAATGAAAACGGAGTAAGAAGCAGCATGTCCCGTGCGTTGCTGGCTGCCTCCCTTCCCTGGTGCGTGGCAGGAGCCGTGTCCAGGGAAGGTGGCTCCCGAAATGCCCCGGGAGGGCTGTGCCGTGCCGCCCGCTCCGGGAGCGGGGAGGTCACAGGGGAAATGGCTCCCCGGTGCCCTTGAGCGAGGCCGGCGGAGGTGGGAGAAGCGTGAGATGGGCAGGAGGGCACCGCCATGTGCCGAACCCGGGGCGGAAATTATCAGGGGAGCAAAGAATGAGCAGGATATCACGTGTCGGCCGTATGTGCTCGGGGCAGGGGGAGAACAAAGCGCAGGGAAGCCCTGCTCGGCTGCCGCTCCCACCCCGCTTCCTGCTGGCATGGGACGGAGGCCGCTGGCTGCTGGGGAAAGGGAGCGTCGGGGCAGGAGCTGGCCCACGGCTGCCCGTGTGGCCGTCAGGGAGGTGGGAAGGCTCTGCGTGCCTCAGTTTCCCTCGTCCAGGATGCGCTGGGTGCAGCAGGAGAGTCCCCAGGTGTTGGGTGGCCTGGGAGGGCCTGGCTGCCCTGTGCTGGGGCTGCTGTGCTCTGGGGGTGCTCCAGAGGCATTGGCCTGGAGGACGGAGCCTGCGGAGGAAGGAAGGGGTTCCCAGCCCGCGTGAAAGCCTTGTTCCCCCGTACCTGAGCAGGCAGGTCCCACAAGTGGGCATCGTGCACCCACAGCAGCCCTGAGGAGCTGGGCCAGCACCCTGCACCTTCGGTGCCGGCAGCTCGGGTCGCTTCTGGGGAGCAATGGCATGTTGCCGGGGTGCTGTGGGCAGGGTTGGGTGCCAGGCGAGGACTGGGAGCGGGGCAGCCCCGGGGAGCAGCTCCCCTGCCCACGGACCCTTGCATGGCTGGTCCTTCCCTGTGCTGGGCTCCAGCTTTGGTGTCTTTTCCCCTCGGTTGCTTCTAGACCCTCCCCCATTTCCCCCCACGCACCCTTTAGTACAAGAAGCCTTTTTTTATTATTAATAGCTATTGAGAGCCAATAAAAAGTTTTATGGGGTTTGGCCAAGCGTCAGGCCTTGCAGTGTGCTCATTTCCTGCAGTCTGAGCACTGGAGGGGCGTGGGTTTGCTTGTTTAACCCACAGGTAGCAAGGACACGCTCGGTGGGCATCAGGGGAGCCCCGAGAGGAGCAGAGGAAGGTGGTGAGAGGAGGAGCGGGGCTGGAGGGGGGAGCAGGGAGGAGTGGGGGCTGCCTCCCAGCTCGGCTCGCTCGAAACACAGCAAGGGCTGAGCTGGGAGCAAATGAACGCTGGGGGGAAGCGGGGTGTGCGTGCGTGTTTCGGTCGGTCTGTCTCACGTGGCCTCCCAGTGCGCACCCGGCTCCTGCTTGGTCCTCCACGCTTCCCAGCCCGTGTTTGCCTTCCTGGCTGTCCTGCTCCTGGCACGCTCCGGCTGCCTCCGCGCGAGCGTCCCTGCCAGGAGGGACCGAGCCTGACCTCCCCCCCGGCAGCTCCGGTGGGAGTCGCGGGCGAGGGAGAGCACGGCTCCATCTTGGGAACCTGATTCCCTGAGCACGGAGCTGGTCGACAGCAGTTGTCATCCCACCCCTGCGGAAGGGAGCGAGGGGCTCGTTTGGCCTCGGTGTTGGGCTGTGGCCGTGTGGACGCCGTCCGCTGCACGGCAGGGGACCTGTGTGGAGCCGTTGTAGAATCATGGGACAGTTTGGGTTGGAAGGGACCTGGAAAGGTCTCTGAGTCCAACCCCCCTGGAACGAGCTGGGGGGTGCACGTGGGAAGGAGCTCCCTGCTCTGAGGGGCTGAGGGGGTTCCTGATTTACACCACTGCCAGCCTCACCGGGAAGCGCTGGGAGCTGCACACATGAGGTAGACGAGGTGCTGCATGAACGTCCGCAGCCATCTGTTACTGTCAGCGGGTGTCACGGTGCCTTTTGCCCAGGCTGTGGCCCTGTTGGCCACTGGTCCTCGCTCGGAGCTTTGCAGTTAAAATCCAGGTTTGTTAGCGAGAGCAGAGGAAGCAGCGGCAATCAGGAGCTCGCCACGGAGGGAAGCGGGGTATCAGTAGGCCCTGGGTTCCTCCTTGCCAGGGTCCGTTTTACCCCAGCACGGCAGGCCTGTGCGGGCTGTGGTGGGAGCCCTGAGCGTGGTCATTCCCCACACACACGCTGCTGCGCAGAAACGGGGTCCTCTCCCACGCGTCCTGGCGCAGGAGCCCTGGCACAGAAGTCCCGGCCCAGCCGCAGCAGGGGCTGGTGCTGGGGGGGAAGCACTCTGACTCAGCTGGCCGCGGCCTCTGGGCCCGCAGGGACCCTCCCGGCAAGCAGCTGCCTGGGGAGAAAATCCTCTTTTCACTTCATGGGAAACGGCGTGGTTTGCCCCGTAACACAGTGGTTTATGTGTCCTCCACTCTTGGGGATCCTTGGGCCTGAGCAGCGGCAGCCTGGCTCTGAGTGCCTTGGCTGGTGCCTCCAAAGGTCTCCCTGCCACCAAAAGCCCTTCCCCATGGGGACGTTGTTCTCCCCACGTCGCTCTCCGCTGGCTCCCACCTGGAGACGCTCATCAAGCGTTTCACCTCCTGCCGTGGCCAGACTTTTATTTATTTATTTATGGCAGCAGCTTCGACGTGGGGCATCCTGCAGTGGTCCTGATGGGCACAAACTGAAGCATAGGAAGTTCTGTCTCAACACAAGGAAGAACTTCTTCCCTCTGAGGGTGACGGAGCCCTGGCCCAGGCTGCCCAGGGAGGCTGTGGAGTCTCCTTCTCTGGAGATATTCCAGCCCCGCCTGGACGCGGTGCTGTGCAGCTGCTCTGGGT
>Ga0065711_1037797_pt1 | contig 19453 bp, 5 predicted proteins | sample Hoacrofraction12_FD_59098 | JGI IMG/M metagenome (GOLD analysis project Ga0065711, IMG submission 59098) | Hoatzin crop microbial communities from Cojedes, Venezuela - Epithelial fraction 12 v2 (version 2) | ecosystem: Host-associated > Birds > Digestive system > Esophagus > Crop | place...
AGTGGTGCCCAGTGACAGGACAAGGGGCAACGGGCACAAACTGAAGCACAGGAAGTTCCGTCTGAACATGAGGAAGAACTTCTTCCCTCTGAGGGTGACGGAGCACTGGAACAGGCTGCCCAGGGAGGTTATGGAGTCTCCTTTTCTGGAGATATTCAAGACCCGCCTGGACAAGGTCCTGTGCAGCCTGCTGTAGGTGACCCTGCTTCGGCAGGGGGTTTGGACTAAATGACCCACAGAGGTCCCTTCCAACCCCTACTATTCTGTGATTCTGTGATTCTGTCTTGGCATTTAATCATCTTTGTGACACATTTCTTACTATTCTGAGTGAGTTTTTCTTGTTTGTCTGAACCCCTGTTCTATTTTTTTAAAAAATTCCTTCCAGTGAAAGGTAAGCCTAATTAGAGTTTGATAAAGGAATTTGGAGTGTTAGAGGAAGAGCAGGTTGCCTTTGAGGTGGTCTGATTGTTCGCACCTCAATATCGTCGTGCTGGTTGTGTCCTGAATAAATTAAGGAAATGGAGTTTCTTGATTAAGTAAAAGAGCAATTTTAAGATGCCTCCATCTGTGAGCATGTGTATGTTTGTGCAGATGTCTGGGTGTGTATGTAAGTATTCATATATATCTTTTGTGCCCATGCCTACATGTATGTATAAATTAATTTACTGTCTGAAGGACTGAAACTCAAATATGTGGATGGGGGAAAGGTGCCTACATGTATGTTTGAAGTAATTTACGGTCTGAAGGACTGAAACTCAAGTATGTGGGTGGGGGAAAGGGAGGGGTTGAGTTTGGAATTTCAGTGGAAATCAAGTTCTGATTTATGACTGCAGAGATTATGCTGTAATTCTTCCCTCTCCCTTAGCAATTAAAATATTTCCAAAAGATCAGACTAAAACACAGTAACACTTAGTAGGAATACAAGATAGTGTAAAAGAGCAGACAGGCCAGAAAAATATCTTTACATGGGGTCTGTACATGCTCCGCTCTTTGAGTTGTCTTTACTGTGGTATCTACCCATTCACTCAGCCAAGGCTGCATCCGTTTCTGGTCAGTGTTGGAGAGGTCTGAAGAGACAATCAAAGCGGGTGTGGAGGTATGATGTGGACATTGGTAGCTAGCTGTCTTTACTGTTCAGTGCTTTAACTAGTGTCACCCATGGGGCTAAACTCAGTATTGTCTTAATTCCTATGAGGCTGCTTGAACTCACTTGCCAAGTCTCTTTCCCCCGCAGCTGTTCCAACCACACAGTTGCTTCAGTATGTAGTTCTGAGTAATAGGTACCATGTTACCTTTTGGAAATGGCTTATTCAGATCTCACACCATCATGGCCTCAAGAGGATCTACTTCAGCAATGCTACCTTTCATTTGATAATGTAAAACCCGAAAACGTTGTTGTGTAGCCCTGCTGCTTGAAAACATGCATTATTAATAGCAAATGCCAGATAGATTAACTGGTCACACTGTTGTACAAGAACATGGGTCCTCCCCCTCTTTTTTTCCATTTAAAGGGTAGGATAATGAAGTGGTGCCATTAGAGTGTAGCCATTAGTTGCTGCATTCCAAATAACCCCTTTTCCACTGATCTGCTAGGAGAGAAACTACCCACCTCCAAATCCAGTGCTAAGGGCACTGTTTCGTATGAGATGGAAAAACACCCAGATTCACCATCATTTTCAGGTAGCTGTTTTCTTTCTTCTGATCTCAGCTATCTTGTTGCTCAAGTCATAAAATGGAATGGTTATATTCACACCTGTGTATATCAGGGGTAGATGTCTGTGTACAACACATCCTCGAGCTGCTGATAGATGGTGGTGGAAACTGATCTAAAGAGTTCAGACTCATAATACTAGTAAGAGACTGCATTTCTTTTCAGCATCCAGCATCATAATTTCATGAATTTCTAGAACCTTTTGTAATCTCCTTGATGATACTGAATGAAGAGGTGATAGTAGCTCTGACCAGTTCTAATTAATCATTTTTGCAGAAGTGTTTTTCTCATTAAATATGAATGCTCAGTTTCCAACTGACTGGAAGTTTGTGTTGCCTATAACTCTTCAGTGGCAAATGTTTTGACTGAGATTGCAGATAATGGATTTCCACTACGCTTCTAAAATGGTGGCCATGGCAGAGATAACACAAGAGCATCAACAGCTTCTGAAAACAAAATTGACCCTATCTGTCATGAGACTGCAGCCTTCCTGCTATTTGAGAAAATCACATTCCCCTTAACCTATCAGATATTCAGTGGTATTGATGATCTCTTGAATAACAAAGCATAGCAAGTACAGATTTTTTTATACCTATTGAAAAGAAACCAAACCCTCTTTTATGTTATAATATATGTGTTCTTTCACGTGTCCTGTTTGTGTAAAAATGGAACCACTTACATGGTTGATCGGTATAGGAGAGGAGGACCATATGTCCATTAATTTATTGCTGGAAACTTGTATCTGACAGTAAAAATAAAAGGAGCTGCAAAACTTCATGCTAGCTTTTCACTGGCTACCTTAAAGTTTAAATAAGTACTTAGAAGTAGTTTTTTACAGGGTTTGTGAAATCAGTTGTATTATTTCTTAACTTCCATACTTCAATGATAAAATTCAGCTTTACTGGAAGAAAGTCTTATAATCATTTTCACATTTGCTATGCATTACTCTCCTCTCCCCCTCTTTCCTTCCTTTAAATAAATAGTACTTTGCAACAAATTGATTTTGCTAGATAGTGCATTGATCATGCACCTTGCCTGGGGACAGAATATAGCTTCAAAAACAATAATAACTAAGACAATCATCTAATTTTACTGAAATAAAACTGAAAATGTACACCCAATGAAATAATCTCAGAGACTACTTTAGGTGCATTTGTGCTTGTACTTTATCCTCAGTGACACAGTAATCTACTAAAGTTCTTCTCTCGATTTTTCTCTTTGCAATCTGGAAGAACAGATTCACCAGTGATTGTGCTCATTTATAAAAGCATCCAAAACAAAATTGAACCCCAAGGCTGATAAACTATAAAGATGCTGATCAGATCTGAGCAGAATGGACGGGATGCTTTGGGGCTTGCTGAGCTAAAGACAGCTCTACAAGACTGATGGCTTTATATACACAATTACAAACACCATAGCTTTGTTGAATGAATGGGAAATCATAAAATATGTTGCTTGACCTTTATTAAGTAAAGAATGGTATTTTGTAAAATACTTGCAAAGATTTACTAAATTTCTATAATTTAATTCCTGTCACTGTATTTTCTTTTCATTGTAGAAAACTTAATCAAACAATCATTTGGAAAAAACAATCCAATAGAGTAAACCTTCCAGTCCTGAAGAACAAGTGGCTAATTGATTTTGCTTATCAATATATATCAAGTGGGTGCATGGTGTCTGCTTCATATGAAATTCGTTCATTTACACTAGCTGTGTCATGATCAATAACGGTTTAAGAATTCATTTGTTCTCATTCTAAAATTCTTCTCTAAAGGAGATGCTGAATTTAAGAGTCCCCTACAAATTAGGTACTTTTTTGAAATCATAAGAAGACAAAAGCAACAGGACAAAGATTAAAAACCCTGGTGGTTCTTCTAAGCAATATTTTCTGATATCATAAACAAGCTTTGGCTTTGTGATGACATGAAACAAAGCTATGATGTGGTAACTCATCTGGGCTCTCTAGTGACTTTTGAAATAAAATCATGTAAGGCAGAACAACTTAAACATTTTAGCAGTAGTTTTTCAAGCTCGTGGATTTCTGAAAGACTGTTCAATTTTCTTTCATTTTGCAAGTGTACTAGTCAATGGATGTCTGAGTCTCTGGAAAGTCACTGATGTTTAGGGAAGAACCACATGCTACTGTGAAGTCATGCTGTTTTAATCTTGAAATATACACTTGGGGAGGGCAGAGAAAAAAAATGAAAATAGGAAGAAGCCATTGAAAGTTATTTACATAGACTTTAAAAAGAAAGAGCATCTCCCTAGGTGAGTGGAAAGTGTAGCCATGATAGTGAGAGGTATTTGTTGGTGAGAGGACATACCTGTTAGGTCAAATAAAAATTTGTTTTCACATTAGGATGAATATTGTGTTACCCTTGAAATTTAGTGCTTTTAATTACTTGTCATTTTGAAATTAAAATCTGTAATGTATCAGAAGTCAAGTTTCAAAATTTCTGTTGCCTTGCAATAGGTAGTTTGAAGGAAGTGTGACCAAATACTAATTTTTTTTTTTTTTAACTGGCATTCTTGGGATCATATTGCTGAGTTATAAACCCTAGTCTGTTTGTGCCCATCTTCTATTCAAGGTCTGACTATGCTACCGTCATAGGTGTGATTATGACAGTCAAGCAATAAGGCTGAGAAGTAGGCTAAATTGCATGCAGCTGCCACAGCTGCTTGGGTGTAGTTGTTCCATAATTCTGTGATGACACGTGCAATTGAAGAGGATCCATCTTCTTACTTCAGCTCTGTGGTTTCCCAAAGGCCAAGCCGTGGTGCAAGGCTGCAATAGGGATTCCTGTGTACCATGTAAGCATGTACTGCTGTGGTTAGTAATAATAAGGACCTCATGTTATGGGAGAGTGTTCATTCTTTATTTTGCTCATGTGCCTGCATCAGATTTAGGCAACAGAGGAAGAAGAGCCCTCAGGTGATTCGGAGCAACCAGGCTGGTCTGAATAATGAATACTCCTTTCCTTCACCTCCGTGTCCTGGGTAAACTTTTAAGTTTTGCCTTCCATCTTCTGGTTGCGACAGTGGTGGGCCTGTTGCTGCTAGTGATATCCAACTAACAGGTCTGTCAGGAGAGTGATTTTTTTTGTTTGTTTATTTTGGTTTGGGTTTTGTTGGTGTGTTTTGGTTTTTTTTTTTTTTGGTTTGGTGGACAACTTTTGCCTGGTAGGAAAAAAGAGGATCTTTTTAGAGTGGTTTAGCTTAGATTTTGTATAAAAAATGTTCTCCTCATTCTTTTCTTCCATGAAACCTTACTTTAAATGCACTGTTAATGACTTCTTTTAGGGTAAGAATTTTGAGAATTTTGGAGTATAAGCCAGTAACAGTAGCTACGCTATGTACATGAGGAAAAAAATGGAGTAGATTAACATTTTTGTCAATGACAGATGTAGTTCTGTCCTTCAGATTGACTTACATCTATTGTGTATAGTGACAGCACGTTGAGTAAAAGGAGTAACAGACTGGCCGACAGTATACTTAATGCGATGAAACAGATTATTTGACTCTGATTTTTTTTTTCTGCTTTTCCAGCTCTGTGATATCATCTGTAAGGATAATATACTTACTTGCCATGCAAAGCTAAATCTCTCTTTACAGTAGACGGTGGTATTTTTTTTATGGTCTGCTATGAAATTCCGCTGATCTAAAATTGTGATACCTTTGTTTTTAAAAACATGAGCTAAAAGAAGCTGGTGGTTGCTGATTTTGCTCAAACACTTTTTTCTGAATGTGATAGGAGCAATCCCTTCCCTTCCCCTCCATATTTTAATGGAGAGAACTGGTTTTAAATGGTATGAGCTAAAGAGTATATTCATAATGTGTTTGTAATTTTTTTTTTTTTTTACTGTTCTAGCTTTAATTCATAATTAGAAGCTTATTCCAATCTCTGCGTTATGGAACCACATTTTAGACCAACAGCTGTTATCTGCTTTCACTTGTAGCCTTGGGGTATGCATATTTTAATATTCATTTACTATGTGCTGATAAACTAAATACTTCTTACTGGAAGTCTATGAAATTAATCACAGTATCTTAGTTGCTGTTCTGTCTTCCATGTAGCTCATATTTTCTAAACTTACTATGTTGTATAAATTTCTCTCCTCCTCCTCACTGGAAAAAAAAGATAAGAGGAAAGGTTATTGCAAAATATACAAACAGAACAAGTTGATTAAATCTGTGATAATTAGAAAATAGAGAGGAATACATTGCAGTCATTCAAATGACACAACTTTCTCTCCTGTTCCTGTGTCTTGCATAAAACCAGTATAAACCTTGCCACATTGCCTCCAGCAACATTTTAATAGCTGGCTTTGTATTTGAAGGTTGCGGTTTTAACTGTTATTTAAATAGTATTAGGTCCTCATATGCATATAATGTAGCCTAAGGGTAGATATTTTCCGACCTTCCAGGCACAGTCACAACTCTAAGAACCTTTGTATTAAAAGTATAAAACACATGGCAACTTTGGAGATTAAATTCAGTGAATAGGGAGGAAATAAAAGTCATGCAACCCATTAAAGTTTAAGGCTGTTTGTTGTGCAGCAATGGACAAAGAATAGGTGAAAAGCTGTAGAAGAGCATGTAAACACGTTACTTCAAAGATGAGTTTGGTGATAGAAAGTAATAAAGTCAAGGCTGGAGATGTTTAGATGCAGTTCTCATACATTTATATTTATGGAGTGATGTCCTTTTCCCACAAATTACAACTCAAGTGTAGCACTTTGAGACAACAAGAAACAGTAGGTGCCTGCTTCTACATATTTTAGAATCAATGGAGAATTTTGCTACAGAATTTGGTGAAAGCAGTGTTATCCAAAATCCCTATGGGACATAACATCTCTATTGTGAATGACTGAGGTCTGGGATGTGCTGTTGCCCATCCTAGTACCTGAATATCTCCCAGGAGTGAGTACTAGCACACTTCAGGCTGCATTCAGTCGTTAATTTTAGGAGCATGAATAAGACACAGCTATCTGAAGTCACAAAATGTGTTCCAGAAAGTCCATGTTCAGCTGTTGGCTAGGACTGCAGACTCGTAAGTTATCTCCTCACTGTTGTTCTAGTGTCCCAAGTGCACTAGTAATCATCTTCCGTACTTGCTGAGAACTAGGGACGGTTTGTTAAGGTCAGTGTATATCCCTTAAATTAAGTCTATTTGGGATACAGAAACTGTTTTTTCCTTCACATAGGTGTCTGGAAGAGAAATTCCATTAGGCATATTGCGAGCTGGATGCACTGATATTTTGCATTAAACAAAGTTTGAAAGAATACCTAGAATTCCAAGTCCCCTCACCCTCACTTAGATGCTCTAGCCAGTTCCTGTCTCTGAGCCAGTGAATCTGGATTTCTACCAGTCCAGTTTTATAGCCTTCAAAATGAAAGATGGAAAAAAGTCCTTGCTCTAGAGCAGGACATATTTGGTGTTGAGAGTGCTCTCTGGAGATGTGGGTTTGAACTCCTGCAAGCTGAGGAGAGTGTTTTTGAAAAAGGCTCTTCCATTTCCCAAGGGAGCCTGCTGACCACAAGGTTGCTAATCAAAAGGTGATTGCCAGCACTGCCATATTCCACTTGCTTCGCTGAAAGAATGGGGATAGGATCCTATCTTCTACAGGATGCCCCTGCTGGGAGAGCCAGATGGGCCAAGATGCCTATGCTTTGAAAAGCAGTGGAAGAAGAAATCAGGTACACCGTTATTCTCAGAGTATCTTAAGTACTATCTAGTTCCTTACTGAGTGTGGAGGTTCTCTTCAGTTTCATCCTTAAGTACCTTAACATGGATTTATTGTTATTTTTCTGGCCCGTGAAACCTTCTGAGATATAGGGCTGGCTGCATTTTACTTTCTGTGATCGAGCAAATTAAACTAGAATGAAAAACAGTGCTTTATTATGTTGATATTAAAATAGCTTGAGGAGGAGCACATCATTGTATTTGTACTCAAATTAAGATATAAAATTAATCTGAAATTTGTACCTCTCCTTAAATGACCTCATAAAATACATAATAGCCTACAGACTGCCGTTCACCTTCACAAGATCACTGATGTCTTTCATACTTCCTATGAAAGGCCTAGCACACCTCTGCAGGCTAAAAAAATAGTAAAGAAACTTGAATATCAATTGCACCTTTTTTTGGTGGTGAAAGAAAATTCTCCTGAGTCATAAAAACATAAAATTATGTCCCAGACATAAGAAGCTTGCAATGAAAAAGATGTAAACTAAGTCCTAACCTGGATCAAACTTTACTCCTGCGTCAGGAAACTGAACAGACAACTGGCCATTGAAGCTTTGTCTTAGCAGAATCCTGAGGCTTTATAAAGCACAAATGTAATTTGCAAATGAATTGAAAGTTGTTTTTCTTCCCTTGCACAAATTGATACAAAACACTTTTTTTGGCTGAAATGTATTGAACCTCTCTTTTTAGCCCCATGCGGAGGTAAAAAAGTGGAACACCAGTCCTGTGGGACAATACATAGAAGTCTGGTTTTGTTCTGAACTGGTACAAAAGTAGCAAAATACTTGGAATCGGAAAGGTGCACAGGATTTTGCTTCAGTGCTACACTACATCTGTTCCAAATGCCATAATGCTGCATGGGAGCTGTCGTTTAGCTGCCATGGTTTATATTGGCTTTTGCTCATCATCGCTGTTAGGTTTCCCATGATGGCTCATACTGTGTGACCAAAGCATAGGATGGGAGATGTAGTCCCTGCTGAAGGGAATGGGGACAGGAGCTTGTATGTTAGACTGTGGGCTATGGCAGGTGCAGATTGGTACCTAACAAAACGGGAACAGAATGCTGTGGTTCAGTTCAGCCCACCAAAATGTTTTAGTTCACAATAACACTAACTTGAAATACAATTCTTTGTTTTGCTTCAGGATTGAAAATATCTGTGATAAAATTAAGATATTTCTATACTAAATTGCAGCCTCTTGAGACAATCCTCATTGCTAAAAAATGTCTGAGATGTGCAAGGAGCTTTGTTTTGTATAATTGCATGCCTTGCTTTTTGCTGTAGTTCTCTGAACGTTAGAGCCTACTGAAGTGAATATTTGTGTGATTGTTACGTGATTTAAGTTGAAGACAGAAATCAGATTGATAATGAAGACTTAATTTGCATTGGGCTGAGATGTCATTGTCAGCTGTGTAGCATTACACACTCCTCAAAGAGGAGTCTTTCATCTGTTTTGAGGTATATTGATAATGTTGCACAGTTGTTTTCCGAGTTCTTTGATTTTCAGATCTCTGAACATTTCCAAGTGAATGTCCAAAGCCTTTTGTAATTAATTTATTGTTACTAATGCTAAGATCTTTTCTTAGCCACCTTAGAACTTGCCTGTGGACCATGTGTAAAACCATTGAACTGTTCCACTTCTATTAATGGAAAAAAAAAATAGGTGGACATCTTAGGAGAAATGGTAGTGGAACATAAGAAACACATCAACTGTTTTGTGCTTTTACATGTGTGTATTAAAGGAATTGTCACTTAGACTATTTGGCCGAAGAAAGCAAGCATAAAATACAAAGCTTCAGGTAAGTGTGTAAGCTTAACAAAGAAAAGTGAGAGAGTTCTATGAAACAAAACAGATCACTAGAAATACCCATAGTTACCAAAAAAATTCTCATCAGCTGTATTAAATGTACATAACTGTAAAATTTTGTTAGTTTCCATATTTACTTCCAGACTGTAGGTTCTAGTGTGCTGCAGTAAGTGAACTATTTTAAGACTGGTGTGTGTTTTAAGATAAGAGTGAAAGAAGTGGTACACATTACAGCTGTTGCAAAAATGACTCTGTGAAGGGCAGGTAAAGCCTTCATGTGTTAGTGTTTAGAGAATGCTTTGTTATGATGGCAGAACAATGTCCTCATGCTCTAAGTACCTTGACTTCTTTTAATTGCAAAATATAATATACAATTTTCATATAAAACCATGTTTTTAAATCATAAATGTGTTTATGTATCCTATACCTGATAATCTCTCAGATTGCTGCCTTATTTTCTTATTCTTCCACTCAGTGGTTCATAAATGCTGTTTGAACTCTGTCAATTTTCCAGTGTTTTCTGTTGTTTTTACAGTATTTCACCCTTCTCCACTCTACCAAAGCTCTTTTAATCAAAAATATTGACCATCATTTCTAGTTAAGCCAAAAAGGCTTTTTTGGCTCCCCAGCTGGCATTCCTGCTTTACTGGCTGTCTTTCAGCATCTTACACTTCAACTCCATGCCAGAGAGGCTAGATGATTCTGGAAGTCAATGTTAGTTTATTATAAGATTGATGGTTCAGTGGACTCTTTAATTTATTTAGGCAATTGTTTGTGTCATCAAACCTTAACCATACTGATTGCTTGACAAATGGTATTTGTCATTTGGTTTTCGTGATTTTTCTCAGGAGCTGGGTCATCAAAATTACAGTCTGTTTTTTTTATTTCTTCAGTAGAGCATAGTCAGTTTTACAAAAGAAAACTTTTTTTATCTTTTCAAACTTTGAAATACAGTTGTTCATCTCTTCCAGTGTATGAATGATAATAATAAAAAAATATCTCTTCAGCTGTGAGACCATATCTGGTGGGAATGCCTTCATAAATATTTATTTGGGCAAGCCTTCGCTATTCTTAAGGTTTCTGAAAACATTTGTGTGAATGAAATCTTGGTCAGCTGAATTAGTCTAACTGAGAAAATGAGAATAATAAAAACAAAAGCAATGTAACAAACCAGAAAGCTTTATGTATGAGATTTGTTTGCTGTTTTGAGGTTTGTAATAGGATAATTTTAGTCTTCATAATCTGCATCTTTCTGACTTCCTAGCTGCTTTTCTGGCTTTTTTCCGCTCCTTCCCTTGTTTTGTGATGAAAAACAAGGAAGGTAAAGATAACAAAGAAGGAGGAACAAATTTATCTCAGTGAAATACATTATTAATTATATCTTGAGATCATATTTCAAGATAATGTGGGAGGACAGAAGGAATGATGTTTTCCAGTTTCACAAATATGGAGCATGCTTACTATAAGTTAACCATACGCAGATCTCATTCCTGATGAAGGACAAAACAATTAAGGGGTCTGATCTTTTTTATTTCAAAGATCTGCAGGAAAACTGGGGAAATCCACACCTCTATGTTCCTTCTGCAGCATGATGGCTTCAGTATGAACAGTAGTCCTTGTCTGGAAGTTCTGAACTCTCGCACTTCTTGAACTTGGCAGGTTCAGATCCTCAGCAGTCTTTATTCTCTGGTGCATGTTCTCATTTCTGAGACTTAGGTTTCAACTGAAAAGCATTCCTGCAGGAAAACAGTATGAGTAGCACGTTACTGAAAAAAATTTTGTAGATTCTTTTGTCTATCTGAAGTGATATGGCTCTAAATTTTCTGTCTAGATTTCATTAGCAATATAGTGTAAAGATGCAGAACAGCATGTGCGGAAATATAATAAATATTTATACTTTTAAGGAATCTCTCCTAGGAAGAAATGGAAAATCAGAGAGAAGAAATGTATGCAGAATAACATAAGTGAAATTGTCACATTAAGTGAAGTTTAAGAGATCATACAGACAATTTTCATGTTATTATAGTGGATTAAAAAAAAACACCCAAAAAACATAGTAGATCAATAAGCATTCAAAATTAATTTTGTTGTCATTGTGGATATGGCCACAACAGATTCCAGCAGTGTTCATAGACAACACATGCAAAAATAGGAGACAGAAAAAGTAAAATCATTAAAAAGCTCAGTTCTCCTTCCAGAAGGTCAGAATAAGGACTCTAGCTTTGGTGCTGTGAGAATTGTCTGGAGTCTCTAGAAAGAGCCTTCTGAAGGAATCTGCTTTCTTTCAGGTATATAGGAAACGTGAGAAGACAAACATGGGTGCTATGACTGTCTCCCTACTCTCGTTGTTGGAACTAAAATGTAGTTCAAATGAACCTGACACTGATTCAGGAATATACTGGGGTTTTTTCTATTTAAATTCTTAATTCTGCTCAGCTAGTATAGATCTATTTCTCTTTTCTGACTAAATACAGTAAGAAATAGTAATCTTATAACCAGAAAACTTTCATGCATTTAATATGTTCTTCATGCACATAAGGACTTTTCAACAGCTTAAAATTGTATATATGCTCAAGCCTCTTTCTGATTCCAAATTCAACATTAGCTAAGTTTTCACAGCAAACTTCTTTATTTTTTGTCAGTTTCCAGTTTTAGATATTTGTGCTTTCCTAGGTTAGAATATTTTTTCTTTCCACAAAGGCATAAGTTTCTATTTGTGACATAGCAATAATTTCCATGGCAACAAATCATAGTATTATGAAAGTGAGCAAAATCCAGCTACAGAAGGCTGCCAGTCGTGGGGATGAATGCCTGGAAAAAAAGCCCTCAATAATAATAGGGCTAATAGAAATTGATAGGCAAAGTAAAAAGTATTTTGTTTAAATGTTCTGTATTTTCATGTTTGCTGAAGGATAAAACTTGGATCCAAGGGGTGTTCGATAGTTGACTGAATTGACTTTGCAGGGATTTGGACTAGTTCCTGACAGAACTCTGATAAATCTAGCTCCTGCATATCTCTGGGGGGTTCTGAATACCTTATTCAGGCAAAAAAACAAATTTACTGAATTCTCTAGGAGTTTTTCATTAATACAGATTCCTATATTCTAAGTAGGATATAGTTACGTAAGTTTAACCTATAATGTAAGTGTATAACTTGTATAAATATACCAAATGCTTGCTCAAGATTTTCAGGATGTTTCATCAAGCATATCTTATGCCCAGGATTGGTGTTCGTTATCTTGCCTGTGATGTTTTAAATAAGTTTTGCAAAAACTGGTTTAAGTATAATAATGAGGTGTTTCATTTGTACAATGGCACCTTATGCACATAAGCTCCAATAGAAACAACTATTTTATGGTATTTTAAAGATTATTATATCTGCATTAAGTACTGCAGCACTGTTTATTTTCTTCTGTATTGATTTTTAATTATGCTAACACTGTACATTATTTAAGAGAGGGGAAAGGAAGTTAAATCCTAATCTTATTAGTACTGATGAAATGCGTCGAGTTCAATGGCATTTCAGTTTGTCTGGGGTCTGATGTGACTGAGAACAGATGTGGGCTTTCTTGGATAAGTTTTTGGTTCTTATGACTAAGTAATTTCTTTCTGGAGTAGATTTTTCATTCATATGACATGGGTTTGGCACATGTTGAATTGATCAAAGAGTAGACAAGGCCAGGTCTATCTGATTCTGTAGTTGCTTCATCTTTTGTTACCCTAGTTGCATAAGGCCACAACCTGAGATCTCTAGTCTTTTTGAGTCAATTCTTTTTAAAACAGGCCTCAGCTGTCTTCTAGGTTTGTTAATGTAATAGCATTGAAAACAGTGCAAATTTGTCTAGTAAATAAGGGTGGTTTAACTAGGGAGGTGTAAATCTGCTAGTTGAGTTCAGTTGGTAGATTTATTCGCAGGTAATTAAAAGCAGAGGCTGACCATTACCAGAAGAAGCAGATTTCAGATATTTGGCTCAATTTTAAGCTTTTCCAAGGATTTCTGTGTAATTTTCGGTAAGGTATGTTGTTATTTTGTGCCAATTTTCCACATAAATCTCTTCTTTAGTTTCTAATCTTTGCTGTAACCTTTTGTGGAAAAAAACAACAACAACAACAAAAAACCAAACCAACAAACAAAAAAAAACAAAACAGGAAATAACCAAACAAAAAATAAACTGTTTTTTACTCCTGTTAGGAAGTGCTCAATAGAACAGGAACATAGTCTTAGGGGATACCACGGGATTTGACCTCAGTTCAACCATGATACCCTAATAGTAGTGTATGGCAAATCAGTTTTCAGTGTATGTATATGCGTACTTGTACTTTAGGGGGAAAAAGTCATACTGTGGCCTTCTATGCCTCCATTTCACTAATGGAATGTAAGTATATTGCTTTGGTAGATGAGGTTTATATGACCTTTAGATGGCATAAAGCAGTTTCTTAAAGTCAAAATAGTCTCCTTGCGCTAAAAGCTGAGTGTTTGACTCGGTTGCCAATTTTCTAAGACTTTCTGAAATTGTTCTAGTGAACTAGCTGCTTTCTTGTTGGTGCATAAAATAACTACAGAGTCACCACAGATGCTATTGTGCATGTTGCTTGAGAAAATGTCTGTCATTCTTCATTTGTTCTGGAAAAACCAACAGCACTAGAGAGCCCTCGTCCCTGTATGTAATAATCACATTGTTTTGCTCATTCGTAGCTGGTGATTTTTCTAAATATTTTTGATCAATAGAAAGTAATGTGAAAAATCAGTAGATTGCAGCTTGTAGCTGGAATTGATAGATAGTTTAGGTGGCAGGCTTTGAACTCCCTTGGCAATCAGCAGTTGAAACAAACTACCTTACTTCCATAGCTAGGATCTTCTGCCAAATTTACCCTGTTCACATCTAAATCTCTTTACATATTTTAAAGGATTAAAGTTAAAGATGAGATTAAAAACTTTCCTCTTGGCTTCAAAAAGAGAACAGAATTCTCTGTACAAGCATAACCGACAACCTTCCATGGGAAAAAAAAAAAAAAGCAAAACACTAAAGATGTTTCCCCATCTCCTTAACCATTTATTTTCCTTTTGTTTCACCTAGATGTCTCTCTGAGATGGCTCTTTACAATATGGTGTTGTTAGACCTTATAGAAAAGTTATACTTTATGATTTGACATACAGTATTTTTCTTCCTTTGAACTCTTCTTTGAGTCCTTAATTTTTAACAGTGTAGTTAATTCTACATGTTGTGGCAGAATTAATTGTGTTGCCATAACATCACTTTCCCCTAATAAATTTTCCACTGTGGGGATTTCAGCACTTCAAAGAGGATACAACATACCTTTTGCGAACTAGATGATAAGGTTTCATCTATGCAATGGAGCCAATGATTATTTTTGAACCAACATATAATTATGAAGACACAGTGAGAGAACGTTCAACGTGCTCACAAGTGGCAGAACTAAACTCAAGCAGAAATGTCATGTTGGGATGGAGGTTCAAAGTTAGCATCCAGTCTTTGACTCTGCAGCTGCTATAATTACACAACCCTGTAAAGTGTTTTTTAAACTTAAAGTTAAAAAAATCATTTATCCTCTGCCAGCTGCAGTAATTAATTTTCTCTTCAGTCAGTGGAGGGGGGATTGATCTTTCCTTTATGAAAATCTTTCTCACGCAAATACCACTTTGCTCTTCTATGTTTCCAGTTCTGGAAATTTTTCCATCTATACAACAGGTATTAAAGAATGGAGTTGCAGCTTCCTTGCCTGTGAGTTCTTGTCGGTGTGACAGTGATGAAAATGAAGATCCCAAGTGTGGGGTTTTGTCATGGTACTTAATTACTACCTGATTGTGGAATTAGGGTGGCTTGTCTAGTAGAAAATGGTGGCTGGTGTTGTTTACATGCAGACCTTTGGCTGGTTGTATTGGTCACTAGAAGACTGATACTTCTTCTGTCTAAAGGCCTCTTGAAAATCTATGAAAATGGTTCATGATTTGCATCTCTTACATAGTGTGTGTCTCCATTCTCACACTGCCTTTGTTCTCTAAGCACTTTAGGAAGAAATCTTGGAGTAAAAAGCCATACTCTGAAAGTCAGGAACTTTATCCTTAGAGGTCAATTTTCATTTGGGCTGTAGTTTCTTTGTACTCTCTGCTTGCTGCAAAAGAGCTGTTGCCACGTAATTATTGCCTCACAGATATTGTGTAGCAGACTACACAGACTTTGTGTAGTATTACTATGCTGACTGCTTTGTAGTTAAATATAGAGGCTATATGTAGTTGTGAATGAAAACACGCTACGGCTCCGCTGGATGTTCAGTGTTCCTGGTGGCCTGAGTGAACCTCTAGTCAGTGACAGTAAATGTGTGATAGATATTTCTGTTGCTTGTAACTGAACTGATCACTTTAAGTGCACAGAATTAAATCAGCAAGAATAGTCACCTTTCTTCTCCAAAGGGCTGCTGGCTCCAAATGTGTGACTGAGCAGGAGTCAGGACCTCCAGCTAGGGAAGGCAGGACCTGACTTTTCCAGATCCCTTACTGTTGTCCTAGTTCAAGGAAAGGCATTTTAGTGATGCAGTGTGGGAGAAGATTTTGTTATCATTACCCGTGCTATGATTGTCCACAGAGAATATGGAAGACTTTCATCTCATGGCTGTGCACAGAACCCTTCTTCTAAGCAAGGATTTTCTCAAGTTTTGTCTAGTATTAAATACTGTGTTCATTTGGCCTTCTCACATACTACCTCATACTTTCTGAGCCAGATCTTCCATTGCAGTAAAGCTGTTAGTAATTTTCTGATGACCTGTTGGGTCCTGGTGAATGCTGAGATGTAAGCTATTCATAACTACTCTGAAGCTACTTCATCATCCCTGGTAACTTATGCGAGTGGACTACCAGCTTCTAGCTGCCACAGATTGCCCACCTGAGATGGAAGGTGAAAAGCCAAGGGAAAGATTTTATCCACTCCTGGTATGTAAATTTGTATTTTGTATAGGCCAGTGACCCCCCAGTTCTCTATGACCTGATTTGCTTTTGTTGTTTAATGTGATTCTGAGTGAAGATATAGGGCAGGAAGGATCAGGGGTGAATGTTTTGTGTCAGTATGAGGAGGGGTCATTTAAAAGACTTGTCTTTCTGCCTTTGCCAGTGCCTGGTTGAACCTTTTCTATAATCTTCTACAAATGATCCAGTGCTTCTGAAAGACTGTTTCCTGGCAAGTAAGAGTAAATAAAACTTTAGGAACTAGAACACTTGTAAGAAGTAAAAGAAACATCCCTTTTGCTTTCTCTCTTTCAGCCTAAATATATGAAATATTTATATGTTAGTAGAACTACTGTATATACAGTAAAAATGATGGCCATTTAAGTAGAAATACAATTTTGTTTACCTTTTGATCATAAAGGAGAAGTGAGGGATTTCTCTCCAAAAAGAAACTCACTATATTCCTGTCTGAGATATTTGATAATCCTTCTTTGTATCAGAGTTTAACACAGTTAAAACACATCAAACATGATCAAGCTACAGTTATCAGCAGAAAACAGCTCAAATAAAATTATTAAAAATCCTTTGAATTTCAAAGGCAGGAATACAGCGTGCTGCTTTGGTGTTTAACTTCATATGGTGATTCAGAATGATCTGCTTCCAGGCCTTGATCTTTGCATATTTATACTTGCTTTATTGGTGTTGGAGGTTTCGTTTGCATTTAATAATTAGGCAGCTCAGAGTGGTTGTTGAATGCATTTCTGGAAGTTTTGTAAAAATCACTAGTGGTTTGGACAGGCAAAGCCTGCATATTGACAGTAGACATGCATTTGAAATCAATACATTACTTGTATTTGGGAAGCCTGGAGCAAAATCCTCAGGTGGGGTAAATCACCATAACTCCTTTGACTTCCATGAGATAAAGTTGATTTTCACCAGCTGGGAATCTAGACTTTGTTTTGGTTTCCCGTTTGACTAAACTGTGCCAAAAGCAAAGGAAACGTTTTATAGATATATATTTTTCCTGAAAAAAGGAATTTGAAGAGGAAAAAAAAGATTCTGAGCTGCGATCGTAGTAAACGAGCATTTCTGAGTGGAACAAAGGAATAGAAGAAGGGGCTAATTGTTTAATTAGTAAATGTCTGCTTGGTTAATGACATATTAATGAGTTTTTAAGACAGTCATATCATTTACCATAAAAGACCCATGTGCGTATCCCTGGATGTACTGTATAATTAAGTAATGTGACCCATAGGAGTTCATAATTTAAAAACCTGTCAGCTGTCATGTTTGGCAGCAGATGAGTAAGCTCAGGAGAGGCTCACCAGGAGGACTCAGTTAGGTGTTTAGGTCCAAAATATCTCCCTGTATAAAATCTGTTAATCTGCCAGCAGTGTAGTATCTGCGCATAAAGACAGCATGGATTAGGATTTCTTCAGCAATCCATCAAGTTCTTTGTTAACAGAAAAGTTGTTTTTGTGAGGTGGTGGATCCCAGAGGTTTCTGCCTCTCAGCTCAATTCCGTCATCTAGTGGAACTGAACAACTGAAGTGCTTGTTCAAGGTGTTGGCCCTGGGCTGAGTCATGAGATTTACCCAGCACTGATGGACATGCCATTCTTCAGATACTTTATCTCTGCCACTAAGAGCGTATTCCTGATCATAGATACACTAACAAAGTGTACTGTCCTCCTTCTAAGGAATTCTTCTGGCTATGCTGACAATGTGCATATGTTTAAAAATTTTCCTCCCTCCTTCTCCCCCACCCACTTTAGGGCAGCAGTAGGCCTAGGGTTTTTTTAATTACAAAATGTATTCTTTACCCTTTTCGTATTTGAATACTGCTTTGTGGAGTGTTGCGGTAAGCTCCTTCCTGCTTATATTCCTTTGGCCTTTAAAAACAGTGTATGCATTAGGAAAGGTGTGGATACTGGAAACTGCTTGCCTTCACCTTCAAAGAGGGCTGCATATGTCAGGATAACTCATCCTTTCTGTTTCAACATGTGTCTATATATATAGACATATAATCTCATACAATCTCCCATTTCATAGCTGGAATCCAGATTTGAAGATTATCAAAGTTTAGGGTGAGCTTCAGGTGCAAGGTGTGTGGATCTAAAATTTGTGCTGTCTCTCAGAGCTCTCTTAAGCCATTGAAAGACCATGGACAAAGTACCTGCATGATATGCAGAGAACTCTAATTTCATACCCAGTCACTCTGAATGTGCAGACCCAATGCGAATCAATTATGCAGCATGTGCAGTGAATCTGATGCATCTGGTGTTAGACTTCTAGGCACACGTGATGAAAACCCTCTTAAATCTTGGATTTCAGGGCCTGGCCTTTGTGGGTGCATGATATAGTGGCAGAGCACTCCCATCATTTCTGCTTCCTTTCCTCAGCCATTTTTGGAGGGATTACAGGAGCACTGTCTCCAGACTTCCAGGCTTTTAAAGCAGAGAATACAAATACAGCATGCAGAGTTGGATAGATAGGTCTAACTCTACTGTGCTGTTCTGTTAGTCGTTTGGAGTCTGGCCCTAAAGAGAGCATGCTCATGCTGAGAAAGGTCTTTGGGTACCATAATACATGCTTAATGATTAACAAAAATGTCTGTGTGTGGAAAAGTATTAAGGAAGATTGAGAGTATTTTTCATTTTCTTGTGTTAAATTTTCATGATTATTTTCCAGTTCATTTTTTCCAACTATTTTAGTTCACAGGACACCTGTGGCAAAATATTGTAGGTATAGTCTAAGAAGATATTCTAGTTCTAGAAGCAGTGTTTGGTCAAAATTGCTAAAAGCTTTTTTTGTGGTTTCCATAAAAATGGATACACTTGCATGACAGAAAAGCAATTCCAGGAGTGGTAAAATGAGAAATGTGGCTTGTTATGAGTCTCCAGGTAATTGGGAATCGGATGTGTTTTGAGATTCCCCTTTCTAGGGGAGCCCTTCTGGTCTGTTCAGGATTGGTAATGAAACAGATAAGAGCTAAGCTGTCTGGATCAGATGGAAGCAGGCTAAAAAAGGGATTATGCTGCCTTCATAATACTAATCAACAAAAACTGAAAACGGTGCTATCTGAGCAGTAGGAATGCCTGACAAGACAGGAGAAGCAGCTACATGGATCGTTTATCTGAGTTGCTACTGACTCAGAGTCATTCTTATATTCTAACATTGCCTTCTGGATTGTACTTTTAGAAAGACATTGCTTTTTTTTTTTTTTTTTT
>Ga0065711_1037799_pt1 | contig 19452 bp, 13 predicted proteins | sample Hoacrofraction12_FD_59098 | JGI IMG/M metagenome (GOLD analysis project Ga0065711, IMG submission 59098) | Hoatzin crop microbial communities from Cojedes, Venezuela - Epithelial fraction 12 v2 (version 2) | ecosystem: Host-associated > Birds > Digestive system > Esophagus > Crop | place...
CCCCCCCCCAAGTAAATCCTTTTGTCTTCTTTGTACAGAGACCCTTAAAAAAAAGAAAAATAAAGAAAAAGAAGAGCTGCTGGGGGGGCCGGGGAGGATGCGAGCGACCCCTGAGCCCCCAGCCCTGAGCCCAGGGGGTGGGTCCAGGCCGGGCTGCTCCCCCCTCTCCCTTCACCCTCGCAGGGACGGAAAGCCTCTTGCTGGGACCAGTTAAGGAAAGCCACTGGAGACAGAGCGGTGGCCCCAAAGCTCGGCGGGGCGGTCAGCGGGCTCAGGACTGGTGAAAAACCCCGGGGCCAGGCCCATGAGGACCGAGGGGAGCTGCCATCGGCCCCCCCCCAGCCAGGGACAGCGCGGTGGGACGTCTGTCCTCCGCTCGAGGTGGGACGGAGGGACGGGAGCCCACCGCCACCTCTGCACTGCTCAGCACCCTTCCAGCTCCTCCGCAAACGGAACCGGGGCCGGAGGAGGGTCCCGTGGGGCTGGTGGGGACGCGGTGGCACCGGCACCGTGCCAACAGCCACCGGCACGGCTTTCGCCCAAGCTGGGATGAACCAGCCCAACCTGGGGCTGCGCCAGGTCGGAAAGACGGGCACCGGCTGCCGAGGAGGAGTCAGCGCCGGAGCACGACTCGTCCTTCTGAACCGGACGGGCTCAGGGTGAAAAACCAGGACAGCAACAAGAAAAGCTCCTGCCCTGCCCCGAGCTGGCAGCCGCAGGGTGGGAAGAGAAAAAATATAGAAATTAAAAAACCCCCTGAAGAGGCGACCAGGTCATTTTGTGCACTCGGCATCTCACAGAACTGCTCTTTTGGTTTTTTTTTCTGCATCTGAGGCATGAACTGCTAATCAAAAAAAACCCACCAAAAAACCCCAAACCCAACAAATTTACACTCAGAATTTTGCAGACGGTGTCGCTCCTCGGTGCTGACTCAATGCTACGAGAGCGGCTGCTCCCCGCTCACGCAGGGCCCTTGCGCAGTACCAGCACTATGGGGGGGTGTGTATGTGTATATGTATATATATATATATATATATATATTTATTTTCTCTACCCTCCTTCCTCCCGTGGCAATGCTGCCGGGCAGAGCCGCAAGTCCGGCTGCGTAAGGCAGGCTGGCCCCAGTTAGAGAAGCACCACCTATTCAGGTGCATTTATTTACTTTTAAATTTATCTCTCTGCATGAAAAGAAATGAAATCCAATGGTGCTGGGAGCAGGAAGGGCTCTTGGCCCCTGGCCGCCCGCCCTGCAGCGCGTCACCGTCTCCAAAAGCCTGCGCCCCACCGCCCATCCTCCCTAGGAAAGTCCTACTCAGAAAAAAGCTGATAAATAGGTACCTTTGTTTTATTCATCTTTCGTTTAACGCTCAGTGAAACGGACAACATTGCTACGCTCTGCGGGAGGAGAAAACCAATCGTAAATACTTCCTGTACAATAACAAAAATAAATCTGCTTACAGAAAGGGCACGGCGACGGCCGGGCAGCCTCCCAGGAGCGCGGCAGAGCCCCCAGCGCACCCCGCGCCAGGCCCAGAGGACGGCGCTCCTACCTGGCAGCGCTTCCCCACCACGAGTTTGGATTTCTCCTTTTTTCTTTAATTCTTGCAGTGTTTTGGAAGTTACACATGACACAGAAATACATATTTTTAGGTGAGGTGTTCTCTTCGGCTCTTAAAAAAAAAAAAAAAAAAAGAGGGGGGAAAAACAGAAGAGAATTCCCGCTGCAAAGTTGTGGCAGCAGAGACAGCCCAGAGACCCCAAAGCGGCCGCTCTCCTCAGGCGCCCGTCACCAGGGACAGGACCGGGACTGGGACCGGCGCTGCCCGGCCGGGCTCTCGCCTGGGAGCTGGAGGAGAGGGACAGCCGGATGCTTCCCGGGAAGAAAGTGATGTCAGATGAGCCGAGAACGAGCCAGTGCCACAGCCAGGACAACTGATCCAAGTGCCTCTGCATCAATATATTCCCATTTATTTTATTTATTTTTTTTAACTTTTTTTTGCCTCTCTCTATTTTTTAAAGGGGATTGGGGAAAAACCCTGAAAAATTGCTTTGGGAACCAGACTCTCCCCCAGCCCTACCTGAACACTTTCCCACGCTTCCCCCAATCGAGAAGCACCGGTGCCCAGCTTATGAAATATATATATATTTTTTTTATTTCCCTCTTCCCACGTGGATGGGTTTGTTCCATTCCTCCTATTTTTAAACAATCCCCCCCAGCCGCTGGCTCAGGGCAGAAAGCTCACCGTCGTCTGCAGTCGGGGTTGTTTTTTATCTTGTCATTAACCAAGCGCGAGAGGTTTGGCCCAGCGAGACGCCCCAGTGGGGACCCTACAGCAAGTGACGGGGCGCCCACCGGCAGCCCAGCAAGGAATACAACGGGGAGCTTCGCAGCAGCTGAAATGCGGATGAGACCTTGCTCTGGCCAAAAAAAAAAATAAAAAAAAAATAAAAAGAAGTCCTGTCACTAGAGGCAGCGAGGCGAGGGGGGGCAGCCTAGGAACCCCTCAGTAGGGAACCCCTCGGCCCCGTCCCCCCCTCGGAGGCACTCTGCCAGGCCCGCGGTACGCCTTCCCATAGGAAGAAGTCGCCTGGGTTGGGGCACCCCAGCTGTGACCTGTTCCTGCCCCGCTGGCACCAGCCGTCCCCGGTCCCAGCTCGCCATAGGTTTGAATTTTGGCCTCCGGGTGTACCAGCATGTTGTTGCTCCCCTCGGCTTTCGTGAAAGATTGCCCAACTGAGTGGATGGTGACGGGGACTCTGGCGAAGCGGAGGTCCTGGTCCCCTGGAAACTGGACAGATCCTGTGCCCTGGTAATTGCTCGTCTCCCCGAGGTGGCTCACGGAGCCCAAGAAGGTCCTGCTTTTCCCCAGAGGCTGGGCAGAGGGTTCGAGTAGCGTCTGGACTGAATTCAGCTCCTCGGCACCAAATCCCCCCTCTGAGCCCTCGGTGCTGTAAGTCCTGGAGGAGTGGGACCTGCCGTAGTCCGCGGCTCTCGAGGCTTGGTGTTCGTGCGTCGCGTGGCCGAGCGACTCCGCTTCTTGCTGGGAAAAGAGCTGCAGCAGCGCAGCCGTGACGGCCGGGTTCAACTCCTGGGCTGCGCTGGAGAGGTCGCCTTCAGACAGAGGCGGCGGCGGAGGTCCAGGGGGCTCGGGGGGTCTCTTCTCTGGTGGGAGAATGCGAGGAGGACATGCTGTGGAAGGGTTACTTCTTTTAAACACCATCTTAAAACATCACGAGAATAGATATAAATACATTTATATGAAAAAAAAAACCAATCCCCAACCGAACAGCCTACCGAGACAGTCCGCTCTCTACGATGTGCTGGAAGAGACGTGGAGAGCTTTAAACGCTGGTATTCGTTGTGAGATCAACGCACACATTCGTTAGCGTTCTCCCTGGACTCGCCCTGTCCCCCACGCTCCCAGCTAGTCGGTAACAGCTGCCCCAACACACGGGCACCCGCGGAGGGAATTCCTGCTCCTGGATCAAAGGCTAACGCCGAGCGGGAGACAGATGTGGAGCCACGCGACAGCACGCGTTCCCCAAAAGCGGGGTCTCGCACCGCAGAGTGACACCGGGCCGTGCTGCTCTGGCACCAGGCTCGCTGGCACTGACGGAGCGTGGCCCCGATTTATCGGTTTAGAAAAACAAAACCAAAACTCAACCCCAGCCCCACATGTACCGGTTCCTGACTGCGCCCATGACAGACCCAAGGGAGCAGGAACACCCTCTCGCATCCCCTCTCTGCTTCTCACCAGAGCTGGCCCTGCTTCGCCTGGTTTCTGACCTTGTTCAAGCACCCGGCCAGCACACGGTCCAAAGCAATCTCAACCCACAGACATCTGCATGCAACGTCCAGACCGCCCTGGAGCACGAGAACATCCTTCTGCCCCCCGCGCTCCCCCCCCCCAAACCAGCCCTGAAGTCACAAGGATTTCTGTCACAGCAGGATCCCTCCTAGCAAGGACACAAGCACCCTTCACCCCCCCGCGCTCCCACTACTTTCTGTCACCGCTTCCGAGGAGGTGGGAATAACCAAGCAGCCCGGTTGGGCAGCGGGGAAGGCGAGAGCAGAGCTCCGGCCAGCCCTGCTGCGGCAGTGCCACAGTGACGCGTGGCACCGGAGGGGGACACGCAGCTTCCCGTGGGACCCGACCGGCTCCCGAAGCCTCGCGCCCCGGCTTCGCCCACAAAACCCGTCCTGACTCCTGCCGAGCAACAACTCAACTGACTCCATCCCCTTCACCCAGAAAAAGGATCGGCTACACGGTGATTAAAGTTATTACTGGCAATGACGTCAGAGGCCACGAACACCTTGTTTGAATCAGATCCTCAAATCATTTGCAAAACTGGTTATTAAAAAGGTCAAACTTTATTGTGAAAACCAGTAGTCTTCCAGGACCACCCCTCCACCCGTATCAGTCCGTCCACTTTAAAACTAGATTGTATGGAAATCCAGAAAACAATCTTCAGGTAATTTTAAAGCCAAGCCGATTTGGGGACAGCATATCATTTAAAATAATTATAAACAGAGAACAATGTTATTTAATTGAATCTGCTCTACAATAACCTAGTTATCTTCCAGTACTAGGGCAAAAAAAAAAAAAAAAAAGCACAATCACAACTGGCTTGTGGTGGGTGGGTGTGGTGAAGGCACGAGAACACAGCACGTTCAGCTACATTGCAGAGGAGGTGGGTACCGGGCCAAAAGAGCTCCCTGGAGAGTCTGAGACATGCTCAGGAGGCGCTTCTAGAATTTGGTGAGGTCGTCACAGGATGTTGCTAATAATTCAAAAAAATCAACAGAAACAAAAGACATGGAGACATTTACACTCACCTTTGAGAAAGAAATCCAAGAGCTCACCGATACAATCAGGTCTTTTAAACGCGTCTTTTACTCGACAAGAACCACCTGGTTGGCTCAGAAGTCGCTGAATCTCAGGACTCACAGAAGTCAACTCTACGTACACCCAGGCACCCCAAAGCTGGATGTGCAAGTTTGTTACGTACACAACTGCCACTATCCCTCCCTTCCAGCACTCTCCAGTGTTCCAGTTCTTATGTTCTTCCAAATCACCTCCACGCTTTCTTTTTTTTGAGAGGGCAGGAAGGGAATGGTGAGAGTTGGGACAAACAATAAGATGGGAAAATCCACAGAGATTCAACACCCTGTGCAAAAAACCTACCTGAATGTGTGAACTGAGGACTGAGTATTGGAGGAAGCACTGAGCAGCTTCCCTTTCATTTTTGGGCAAAACACAAACCCTTTAATCTTCACTGACCCATTCACAGGGGAGCACTAACAGATTTTATACGTGTTGGAGATGTGGAGCAGAGCAGCAGGTTTTTGTGTTTTGGCTTTTTGCAGGTGTCAAAGCCTCCTAAGCAGTCCAGCACTTACCGCAGGGAATGGGTCAGGGTCTCTCTCAGTCTTGAAACCTGAGGTTTGACCCCATCCTGGCACCCAGCACCTCTGTTCCTCCCATCCACACCCCTGCCGCAACACTCCAAGGCCTTCGTTCCTCCTGGCCGCAGCTAAACTAGAGGCACTCCTATGGAATACTTTTAATTGTTCGAACAAGTGCACGGCATCCAAGATGCACAAGCAACAGTCATGATTATTTACCTGTACTTTCCTCCGGATGCACCGTAGGGGTTTTCCTCGGCCCCCGTTGCTCGCTGCTCTTCTCCCCATTGCTCTCCTCCAGCGTTATAACAGGCTCCTGACTCTTCATCAGCTGACTCAGCAGAACGGCCAGCACGTTCTGCATATCTCCCTGAGCACCGGCTGTTTCTGGAGTCGCCTGCTCCTCCGGTAGCTGGGCCTCCGCGGGTGGCTCTTCTATGGCTTCCTCTGCTGCTGCTGCTGCTGCCGCCGTCGCTGCTGCCTGAGTCTCGTGCTGCTGAGTTGTGGCTTCTGTCAGAGCGTTGATGGACTGGTTGAGAGCCTCCAGCTGCTGCTGCATCTCTGGGTTAGAGTGTACGTTCAACAGCTGGGCCATCTGTGGGACACTCAGATCAGTCTGGCTCTGCAGCAAGTTCAGTAGAACGGCTAGCTCGCTCTGGTTCAGCTGCTGGGTGATGTCTCCCAGGCCTGTGGGAAACACAGGAAGCATCACAGGAAGGTTAGGCAAAGCTACACCACATCGGTTTGTAATCGTGACATCGCTTGTACCAATAAGCACCTCTTCTCCATGTCCCCAGGCCATGGGAAGGCACGGAGGCTCCAGGAAGAGGATTCCAGGATAGTTTGCCCAGATTTCCACCCTCAGCTTGCCCCCTCCTGACTGCGACCAGCTCTGAACAGCACTGCAGCAGCACCCCGTGGCACTGCGCACACACTGCACTCGCCCAAGGCCGGGCACAGTTCCGTCAGCCACAGAGCGAAGCTTCTCCACCGCCCCCTCAAACCCACCCACACAACCACACACATGGCTGCTCCTTAAGATCAGTTCAGTGGAGCCAAACCTCCCCGCTCCTCGGGCAGCTAGCCGAGAGCACCCCCAGAACCAGACCGCTGAGCTGCTACACCACCAGCAAGGGCAGCGAGTCTGAGCACCTGCGGTGAAGACTGGACACCCTGAGCCCACGCCAGCAGCAATCAGAGCAGCAAGGCCGAGAGGTACGGCCTCTGTGGCACTAAAGCACTCCCTCCCGTGCTGGAAAGCGGGTTTCCTGCAATGGAGCTAAGCTGGTGTTTGGGACAGAGGTAGGGTGTGTTCCGCTGATGCAGCAAAAGAAACTAGGTCAAGCAGATGGCAATTCCTTGCTGAAAGCTGGCCTGGGATCAGAGGACTCTGTCCTGACCTGCAAGTATCCAGGTTAGTCTAAAACACAACCCTTGAGTAGCACCACCTCCCTCTGCACCACGCTGGAGCTGAGCCTCCTGAGTGACAAGTGACAAGGCTGTCCCTTCACACTGACACTGACTTTGAGAGTCAAACTTTTGGGGAAGAATGGTTCAAAGGTTTGTTTTTAGAAGCTTAAAACTAAGCGCCTCTTGCTGGTAGGCAGCTAAGAATGTGACACTCACTTTTCTCAACCACCACCTTTTGCCCATCTGCCATGTTTCATTGAACACACGGATTGTGCATTCCTTGGAGCAAGAACTGTCTTCCTTGTTACTTATCAGTACAACATTTGACACAAAGGAAGCTTTAGCCCACACCTGGGCTTTTCTCAGGCTTCTACAAAACAGCCAGCTTGGTCTGGACAGCTTTGTGCATCTCTGTGTTCCCAGGAATCAAAATAACTCCCCTCCAGCTATTTTCTCGACACTGGAGGTTGGTCACGTTTTGGCAACAGTGCACAAGTCCTGGTCCTGTGAGTCTTTATGGCCAAGTGATCTGCTCAGTAACACGCAAAGTGCAATAATGTACACTTTTTCCCACCAGTCACAAGTCTGCTACACCCCATACTTTATATAGTTTGATCAACAAGATCAAACTTCAGCTCACTTGCACACCCTTTACCTAGCTGCACCTTCCAGCCTATTTCTGTTACTTCGCTGGCCTGACTCAATGACTCCTTTCATTATTCCTTCTGAAAGCATGCTTCGGAACCAAGAATGTAACTCATAAAACCAATTCATAGTCAGCTCATCGGCGAGTGACTTCTGAAGACCAGCCAGAACGCTCTGCGGCCAATAGTTTCGACTGGGCACTGACCTACTGCATCTCCAGCACCAGCCTCTGGTTTGAGCTGGGCAGGTGGTGGGTGCACAGGACTGCTGTTGTTTTTGACAGTGTCTGTGCTTGTAACAGAGGTAGTTTCTTTCCGAGAAACTTTTGATATCGGTGGCTCCTCCACTGCAATCCCGCTTTGCCGCTGCCGTCGGCGTTTCTTGCTCCATAGCTCGTGGCAATCCTGCCAGTGGGGAAGGCTGGAAGAGAACAACACTGAGCAGTTAGAAAACATGGCAAGCAAACCCATTTAATCTTCAAAGACCACAAAGTTCTTAGTGCCATAAGAGAAGCACAGGTGTTCCTCTGACTGCAACCACACTACTAAACCAAGAAGAGGCAAGTCCTAGAACCAGGAAAGGCAGCATAACAATATGAATAATTTAATTCACACTGGGATCTCACCCCTCACTGGCCTGGGTTAGCTACAGTGTGCACAAGCCCCTGTGAAAGCAAGTCTGCCCAGCTTTGAGAGGCTAGTGGCTTTAAGCAGCAGCCGCCTTTTGAGACTCCAATATCCTTCAGAGTTACTAAAGCTACTGCCGGACTTGTACGCAAAGCAGCTAGAGCAGAGTTTTAGAATCTGCTTGACTGGAGCGGGAGAAAAGAGCTGCAGTGTGACACTGCCCAACAGCCACTCTTCTAGTCAATTAACGAGAAGCGTTAAGAGGCCCGGCCAGTCCTCCATGGCACAGAGGACAGGGATATGCTACATGCCACTCTTGAATATCTTCTAACAGATTTTTAGGGCACCTTACAAGCATTAAAGGGAGCTTTATAAAACCAGCCTGTTACCAGGCAGAAAACCAACAGCACAGGACACCAGCTGGAACTTACTCTGGAGGTGCCATTTTGCTGAGGTCAACATCCTTCAGGAAGTCACTCTGCAGGGCCTGCTCCGCGGTGCAGCGCTTGCCGGGGTCTAGCGTCAGCATGTGGTCCAGCAGGTCGAGAGCAGACAAAGGAATGCTGCATAGGGAGTCGGAAATACGGCCCAGTTAATGGCTGTTCTGAGCAGGGGGAGAAGCCCCGCTTTCAGAGAGGCACCTCAGCCCTAAGTGAAATCCACGCAGTCAAAATTTATTGCTAAGACATCAACAGAGCAGGCATCAGGTATGCGATATTTTCAGCCTAGTTTTTGCCATTTATGAAGAGCAACTCTGCTACAAATCCCACAAGACCATCACACAGTTACACTCTCCCCCCAGAGAGCGTGTCTCTGAAGCCAGACAGCCTCAGCACCGTGAGAATGTCACGCCGTCAAGCGTGCTCTCCAGGTGCAGACCCCAGCTAGCAGTGTCACAGGTGTGCAGAGGCAGGGAACCCCTCCGGCAGGCAGTGGGGCAGATCAGGTCCTTAGAAAGGGGACAGTGACCCTGCTCCAGCCTTCCCCAGATGGGAGAAGCCCTCCTGGAGACGGCTGCCTGAGGGCAGAAGGCAAGAAGGGGAAACACTGCTTTACCCTGCCAGGTAGACTAGAGCCAGAGGATAGTAAACGAGTCGCGCAACGTAACAGAAGGCCATAACCCCCACGCAGCCACTTCTGCTCTCTTCTAACAAAACTCACAAGGAGAACTCCTCACGCAGGCGCCTTCGGTATTGCTTCTTCGGTTTCATAGTGTTGAAGTAGGGCAACTTGATGACGTCCGGCCACACTGCTGGACAGGGGCTCCCACAGAGCCGGCTGAGAACCAGAAAAGCAGAGCATGATCAGCAGGTGGCACACAGCTAGGAGGAGAGTCAGCCTGACTGAAGATGTCTCCTTTCTAAACAACTTAGTGTACCAATAGCCTAGGTCTGGGCACACTTCAGGAAAGAGTAGATAACCCTCAGGTTAAAAAGGGGGTATCGGGAAGAGGAAAAATGCTTACCTCGAGTCTCTAAACCATCCAACACAACGAATTTTCAGTGTGAGATGTAATTTAGGTTCATGATTTTTGCATTCAACTAACACCAGCAAAGTTTACTGAGGGTGCATACATTAGCAGCCACACACTTGATGGTAGGCATGGACACAGAGATGTCTAACTATTCACATCTGCAGTTACAGTCATTTTCTGGTCCCATTTTGCAGGCAGATTAGAGAAAGAGGGCTCTTATAACACAGAGACTGTGTGCATGAGCAGCTTCTGCCGTACCTCTCCTCATAGGCATGCATGTGCAATGTTTTACCTGATTAATTCAAGCTGAGCCAGTTCCAGATTGGCTTGAAAAATAGGCTTCTTTGTAAACAGTTCCCCGAGGATACAGCTGGAAAGAGGAAAAGCAAGAGGTCATGACAGCGAACCCTTGGGATGATCATTTGAACACTGCAGCATTTCTGTTCAGAAGCAGGTTTGCCTGAGCAGAGTTATTTGCATCAGGGCTTGTAGTTGAGCACTGACAAACTAACCTATGTGTACAGAGTCACCAATTCTACGCAGCTGGGAAATAACACTCATGAGTAGGCTGGGTAACATGTCACAGGCTTCATGCTTTAACTCTTTGCAGGGAGGGGAGGATATGTCAATAGCATGGCAAGAACAACAGCCAGGCAGCCCTTTTTCCTCCAGATTCAGCCCATTTGTCTTTTCTGCCTTATTGGGGGATATCTGCTGGCCCAGATTACCCTCAGCCGCCAGTATCTTACTGTTTGCCCTTGCCAACCACAGGGTACGGCCTTGTACACAGAGTATTTGTATGCACACACATTTGTACAACTGGAAGGGAAAGAAGAGATGGAGGGAGGGGACAAGTCTGACTCACTCCTTAACATCTACCCTTAAGTCTTCTGACAGGACTGACAATCGGTGCCAAATATAGCTGTGGGCTGATACAGGCACCTCTCTGCTGGAACTGGGCTAACCCCGCTCGTTTGGCACAGGACACTGAACAGCAACTGGACCTCGCGGCCAGAGTTTCCAGAAGTAATTAGCAGGGCCTGACTTCTACAAACCTCTGCTGTTTGTATCCTGAGCTTTGCTGAAAGTTTACCTGCGAATATCACAATAGGAAGCACACACTGTGAAATCCAGCCCCACTTCTCAATGCTGAATCCTCGAGTCTCTGGTTCTGAATCACTTGGAAAATGTTCCATCTTTGTGGCTGAACTGCCCAGATTCCTCCTGTTCATGAGGCTCCCTACACTACTAGAAACCTGAAATCTCTACTTTAAAATGTTTCCTAGATTTAGCTGAAAAAAAATAGGTGACAGAGCAATCTGAAGAGGTTACAGAAAAACTCTCTATTAGGTCATTAAAACAATACACTGAAGCTATGACCAGCACCAAGTTAGCTTGTCACCCCTTTTGATCCTAGTGGTACAGCGTCACCAAAGGCTGCTTGGATTGTTTTTTAAATAGCAAGAACAGATATTTTTTACACTCTCACATGTAAATACCAAGAAAAGTCTCATTCCAGGAGTTTTTACTAAATGGTATAGTTTTAGTTAGGTGACACACATCTATTTCCTCAAAGCACAGAACTCTGAAAGTATTCCTGTACTACCATAACACTGTGCCTAGCTGGAACAGATACAGCGTCAGAAATTAGCACAAATCAAAGACTGCCTTCCGTTAGAGCTACTCTGTTCATGTGCTGACGTTCACAGCCCAAACAGGGCAGAAGATGCAAACCAGGCACTTACCCACAGCTCCACACATCTATGGCTGGTGTGTAACGCTCCTCACCTAGCAGCAATTCTGGAGGTCGATACCATAATGTAATGACTTTATTCGTGTATGGACGGCTGGAATGCAAGACACAAACATAAACTGATGACAAGAGCCACAAAACCCCTACAAACTGTAGTTTTTACTTCCAAACTGCAGAGTTGGGCATGTAAGTAGAAGCAGTGGGCTTTCAAGTGCCTAGACTTCCACAGCGCCTGCCCAAGTTAAATAAAGCTGATGAGATATCACAGATTTTACAGGCTTGCTTGTGTGCACAAGCCAGTAAGTTGTGGTACCCAAGACTGAAAAATCCTGACCTGCAACAGGCAGTAGCGGACTGCCATGACTGAAGAGTGACTAGTCTCAGAGCAAAACAAGGTCCACGGCAAGAAGAGAAGATGTTTTGGTTCCTTATCAGCTGGTCTGTCTAATGAAAAGCTACTAATACCAGCCAGGAGAGTATTTTTCCAACAGCTGGAGCTGTATTATACCACTGACACTGGAAAATTTCTCAGGCCGTGTCAGGACTTCCAAGTGAAGGGATTATGCAGGTATTAAGAAGAATGGAGCTCATCCCACCTCTGTAAGCCATTTCCCTCTTCCTCCACCCCGCTATGCCTCACCTCTCCTCAGAGCTGTAGAGTCGGGCGAGTCCAAAATCTGCAAGTTTGATTTGCCCACTGAAAGACAAAAAACAGTTTGAATCACATCTGGGCTCACACGCTGCAAGCAGCAAAAGGTAGTAGAAAGGCCTAACAATATCCAAAAGTTATTTTCCAGACCCTATTTAATGCTTCAAAGAAACAAAAAGAATAAAAAAAATTAACAATACAGTCCCATCTCTATCACAAACCCTTCCCAACAGGCCAATGTCCCAGAGAGATTTTTCAGATTGATATCCAGACATGTGGATGCAATTACGCACAACATTACTCTCACAGGCTCAAAGTTTTCTTATGGGTATCCAGGTCAAGGCTTGAGAATTAACAGCAAATGAATAATTGTTATGTATTCTGTGATGAACTACGTTACTGCCAAACTTTGCTATCTAGAGAAGAGAGAGCATCCATGGAGAACTGCTGCTTCCTACCTTAAACCTCAATGGTTTCTCTGCACACAAGCACATCCAATATCCAGTATTTTTGCCAAAATACCATGGAGATCAAGCGTACACAAGAGGCTCATTTACTTCAAGTCAACACAAAAGAAAGCTAACTGTAAAGAGCTGCAAAACGGTGAGCAGAGGGCCTCACACGGAGAGATTGGTGCCAAGAGCAAGTTGAGTAGAAGGCCTTAGGGTTGTTCACCCTCGCAGCAGGAGCTGTGCTCTCAGCCAGCAGCAGCACCCAGGAAAGCCACTGCTTAATTAGAACTGTCCGTCACACTGCTGGTGGAAACAAGCAGGGTTGTATTCCCACAGCGGATCAACACCTCCTGCTCCTAAGCACACCCAAGGTGAAGACAACTGCGTGCTCTCAGCTGAGCCCAGGGAAGAGTCGCACAGAAGCATATCTGCTCCCGGGTTACCTGTTGTTCAGTAAGATGTTGGAGCACTTTATATCTCGATGAAGGAAATTCTTTTTGTGACAGTAATCCAGCCCCTCCATTAACTGTTTCATGAAAGACTTGATATGGTCCTCTGAGAAATGTACCAAGCCAGATTCTAGCAGCCCCATTAGGTCATGGTCCATGTACTCAAACACAAGGTAAAAGGCACCTGGTGTAACAAAGAGAGAAATGATTTAGGACGAGAAGAGAGACAAATAAAAACGAAGGACGGAAGAAGGTTGAATTGTTGAAATACTCCTTTTTGTGCACTGTTCAGTGTGTTCTGCTGGTGTTTTAATACAGTCTTGTGATATTTAGGGATCACTGGGCATCCTAGAAGATTTTTTTTTTCTCAAGAGGAGAAAAAAAAAAGCCAAAACAACCAAGTAGACCCTCTAACGCATCAAGCTGACATCTGAAATCAAAATATGCCCCCAAAATATATTCCTTTGAAATCCTGCTCATGTTTACCTATCTGTTTTGGTTTTTCTTTCAATCTAGTTTGTTGAAGAGACTACTGCTATGCATGGCTTGAACTGATGTTTGTGGTGTTCCCTTCTCCCTCATGGAAGGGAAGGCCCCAAAGGCTTTTTTTTTTTTTTCCCCCCCTCTAAGACAGCCCGTTTGTGACTCCACAGAACACAGTGCTTCCTTGTAAGCCTGTGTCTGCCTCTGCTCTGACATACGACAACTCATTTTAACTGGAATCTATCCTTTGATTTAAGGCCAAATCCAGACACCAAACTTGCTGGAACTGTGAATCAACGAGCAATGCAAAAAAGAAAATCTACACCAGAGTTTACATTTTTAGTTTTAGACTACGAATAAACAAATGGAGTTGCATCACCTCTTTGGCTAATTGGAACCACACCTTGCAGCAACTACTACCTTTGTCCTTCTTGAAATCCAGTGCATCTTGTTTGTCCGTGACAATTTCCTTCATGTTAACAACACTGCGGTGGATCAGCTGCCGAAGGATTTTGATCTCGCGGATGGCTGTGATGGGGAAGCCTTCCTTTTCATTGTCCAGTCGCACCTTCTTGAGAGCCACCAACTCACCTGCCAGAAGCAGCCCGTGTCAATGGCCCTGCACACACCACTGCTAACACCTCTGTGGCTTTCCAGGGGGAAGCTGGAAGTAGCTACGAGCACAGTCAACACCCACCAAGAAACAGCAGAGGCAGCTTGAGTTACCACCCTGCTAATTTTCAAGTCACTCTGTCAGAAGTTACGACACCAACAACTCAAGACAGATGACACCAGTGTTCCTTCTAACCTGCTTCAGCAGAAAGTCACACAGGTGAACACAAAACTTACCCTGGAAACCACTCCAGTCCTTTTGACAAGCTCACATTTAAAAAGCACGGGTTCAGCTGGCATCCACCACCGCCACAGCTACACCTCCCACGACCATCTGACCCGACGTCAAGTCGTATACACAGGGCACACACAGGGCTTCTGTTCTTTTGCCCCATTCGAAAACACCCAATGTAAATGCTTATTCCAGGGCTAGAGCCATTCCTAAATCTACAGGTCTCGGTCACTAACCAGCAACACCGCTAACACTGGAATGGGTTTCAAGCACACCCACAGTAAGAAGGCCTTAAAGAAGCGGAGTCAATCTGCAGCCACTTGGCATCCTTACCTGTATCCTTGTCCTTGGCTTTGTACACCTGCCCGTATGTCCCTTCTCCAATAATCCCAATGATATCAAACTTGTCCACGCAACGCTTGCCCCAGTCGCTCTCCGTCTGTCTCCTTTCCCCATAACGAGGACAACAGATTCTGAAAGAGGGCAGAGGATTGTCAGGCACCCGAGGGCTCCACCTCACCCCCCAGCCCACCAACGAGTGCCTATTCAAATGGTTTAGGCTGTACCCTAAAAACAAAAAGCAGAGGTCAGGTACCCCGTCTTTACACTCCTAGCAACTGAGCGTTCCGTAGAGTTTAATGAATGATGCTATGTAGTCTCAACTACTCCAGCTACTGGCACTGCTACACAGGAATGTTATTCTTCTATTTAATTCAGATACTAAAGTGCGTCCGCTAGAACACTCTCACTATCAGATCTTTTCACTTCTGTTATGCATTTATCAGCTGCATACAGCTAACGAGCAATACATTGCTCCTCCTGGGGAAATAAGGAGTGCAAAGAATGGGGAAGACAAGCGAAGGGGATACACTACTTCATTTCCACAGACTTTGAAGTGGCAGAAGCATTTTGCTATAGCCTATCCGGGGCACGCGGTTAGCTACACGGATTTCTACAAAGATCTCATGACATACTTTTAACCGAGTAGCTTGAAGGAGAAAGAAACCAGTATCTTTGTCTAAAAAATACCACAGAACTATGCTACAGTAGGACAAAAATCAGCATATGGAACCTTTTGCAGAAACACTGGACATTTGATTTTTATTTAAAACAAAGTGCAGCTAGCAGTCTGCATACAGAATGCCAAGGGAGCTGGCTTCCTTGACACCTGCAGGAATTTTGTGATCGGGGAAGCTGTACATGCCATGCAACACGACTGATGCTGCAATTGCGCATGAAGAGGTGTGTGCTTCCTATTCAGAACAGCCAAATCCTGGAAGCACCACCAGCTTTATACAGGGATACTCATCAGGAGGTTTCTTTGGCCTGCAGGCTACAGGCTGAACCAAAGACGAGAGTGCTTTCAGGGCAGATGTGGCTGGAGATTGAGTATGACACACTCCAGCAGTTTCTACCATTGAAACAGTCACAGGGGAAGGCAGCAGAACCCGTCACGGCTTCAGCATAGAGCCTGAACCGCAGTCTCCGTTTGGTGCACCATTTACACCACCTTCTTCCCCAGCTGCTGGACTGTTAACTCTCAAATAGATGGGGCAAGGGGCCTTCAGCTGTGAGTGGTCCAAATCTGAACCAACCCACAGGACACAGTTAATATACCATCAGAAAACACAGAAATATGAACTTGTTTTCTCCACATTTCGCTTCCAGCAATAAAGACAGCACTCCAACGAGTCGAGGGACAAAAGAAATTGTAAAACTGAACCACACCTGGCTAAAGATTTATAAGTAAGCACACGTTAAATCTTCTCCCCACCCAATAAATGGCAGGGAGGCTGCTGAGAGCTGGCAAGGCAGCTGCCAGCTTCAATTTCAAAAGCACACTTTCAAAAGTGCCGTCTCCACGCAGAGCGCAGGGCATGCGGTCAGCTCTGCCAGCAGTGCTGCAGTACATGCAGAAACCTCCAACTCTGGAAACCCAGACTGACACCTCTGTGAAGAAACAGAAAACCTAACGACCCAAAAAAGCCAAAAAAAAGAAAGCCAGCCTTACTTTGGTCTCTTTTTGAACGGTTGCTGAGGTGGTGTGGCTGCCTTTGGTTCCGGGGAGTCAGGAGGAGATGGATCCCCCCCAGGGAGCTCTGGAGGGAGCGGGAGGTCCGTGAGTAAGTGTCGTGGTCTCTGCTCTTTATCTTTCTTCACAGGTTTTGGAGGAAGAACCTCTTTTGGACTAAACTCCGAAAAGTTAATACAATACAAAAGTCAGACTTTACAGCCAATCAACAAACAAAAAAGCCAACTGTAGGACAACAGCTCTCTATCTGAGAACGTAAAGTTAGGAACCCAAGTGCCAAAATTAGCATAGCCAAGTATTAAACAAAAAAGCCTTAAATTTTACAATGATAATACATCAGGAGAGAAAAGTGTTAGGTTTGAGCCACTGTTTTCAGATAAACACAGAGCTCTCTGCAACTAGAACTTACACCATTTGCACAAATAAGTAGTTGTTCTCATCAGGTTACCAACTGGCACCCACTTTCTGACCCTTACTTCCCCTATTTAGTCCATTTATCATAATGAAATTAAATGCATGACTTGTTAAGTATCACTACAAATACGAACCCAGAATTAAATCTCTCTACATAAGTAACTTTACTTCTTAGCAAGGACTGAAGTGTCGCTCTAACTTGTGAAAATGGCTGAGAAACTAGAAGTTGACTTTTTTTAAAAAAAGCTCAAGTTACCAATGGCATCAGAAGCTTGGTTTAGACTGGCAAGAGTCTCATAAGCAGAACCTAATTTCTCTCTCATGTATGCAACAGGGAGAATTCCTAGGCCTGAATAGTCAGGAATTCTTCTCCATGTAAATCTCCACTTCACCAGGAACAGAAAAAGATGAAAAAGATGAAGAGACTCGAACGACCCTTCCAAGGTGCGTTTTTAGGGCAGGCAGCAGGGGGTTTGCTGTTTGTCAGCATCACCAGGTCTAACGCTTCAGCACAGAGAGCTCCACACAAATGAGCTGATGGAAGTAGGTCATTTTCCCTTTTTTTTTTTTTCATTAGACACTGCCTAATCTGCACGACAATCTCTTGTGAAATATAGTTAATAAACAAGCAAGATGAAGGATATTATTCTGGCACTGAGCTCAGACATCTTCTGTAAAAGATGGGCGAGCAATCACCTCCCCCTGCTACACAGTCCCCAGGCAGCCGCAGAACTCCTCGCCCCTCACACCAGCCGAGCCCTCGGAGGAAGGCACTCGCTGGCGGGCACCATTACGAGCAGCACGTATCCTAGAAATACCAGAAGCAGGAGAGCTGTGCGGGCTGAAGCCCAGCCCTCACTAACTGCGAATCCATAACGTGCAGAATGACACCCAGCCGGGTCACCTCACCACGGCAGAACCCCCGTTCAGCCTCAGCAGAGGTTCTTCAAAGCGGAATCCAGACATCCAGGGCCTGCAACCACACGCAGGAGGCGAGAGGCTTTGTTCCAACAGAGCGGATCAATTAGGTTTTGCTTTCTTTGTCGCTTTCGTATGCGTATTTGAAGCACTGATCTCATGTCCATTTCTTAGAGATTGAATGTTCACAGTAACAAAAAAGGAGCTGTTTGTGTTTAATCCACTTCTAATTGGCAATGAATTTGTTCCTGATAGTATTTAAATATCTAATACATATGCTAAGTCTGGGCCCTTTGACCCTGTCAAAAAGATTCAGCCTTTTTCCAGACACACAGCAAAAGCCAGCTTCTTTGCAGGACTTTCCTGGGCAGGGCGAAGGTGCTTGGAGGTTTAACCCGCAGGCGTCCGGCCTTCCAAGAGGTCCCTTCTCTCCCGCGGACCAAACCGTTACCACTTTCTTGCGGACACACAGTTCTCTGTGCTTTGTTAGGTACAGCTGCCTGGTTAACCCATCTGCAGACCAGCACTAGTGCTGCGAGCTGGTTGCTGTAACTTCGATCACCCCCACAACGCTTGGACATTTCCCCAGGAATTTCCTTCCAGGTGAGGAAGCCAAGCAGACCCTCCAGAGTTGCCCAAGCAGAGAAATGACGAAGTGTGAACACCAACAGCCTAACAAAACCTCCTAGAAGCTGGCTCCCTTCCTCCCCTCTCCTCAAATAGCAGGAATGCGACCGGTCAGGTCTGCATTTTTAGCTACTTAGTGCTGTGAACGGTCAACCAGATGTTCCCAGGAACCTACGCAAGCCACGCAACTTCTGAGCGCAACATCGCACACGCACAAAGCTTGTACCACTTGCTTCTAAACAGCTTTTTCCCTCCTCCTGCTACACCTCCTGCTAGGTGGAGCAACCCACCGTGCAGACTGACTGCCACGAAGTCTGAAGCATTAGAGAGAGACGGTAAGTCCTGAGAGCTCAGCAGGCATCAAGAAAGGTTGAAGAGTCCGACTGCACCAGGCACGTTTTGCACTTGGACGCTCCAAAGCGCATTTCCAAATCCTGTGCTCACCACGGTCTCAGAGCGTTCACCCAGTCTCAGCAGGTGAAAACAAAAGTCTGTCTAAAAAAGTTTTGTTCATAAATATGAAGACAGTCGATTCAGAGTGAGCTTCTGCACACAGGCTGTGCCATACATAACTGCCACTGGGACTCAGCAAACTGAAGCAGGATTTCCCATTCTTTTACTGGGGAAAAGTCACTGTAAATCCACTTACTGAGCTTAGCAACCAGCTGCATGACCACCCACACTCCTAAGGTCACAGTGATGCCAGAGATAAAAGACACTTTGACAAAATTAAGCCGCACCCAGGTGGTTGAAAAGAGCACTAGGTGTGAGTGGCTAAAAACATAAAATACAGTGTTTGCAGGACAATTTCTGTGTTTGGAAATAAGGGAACACAGCAGCAGGATCTTGCTTCAACTGGCATTTGAGTTGGGAAAAGTCTGCAATCTGTTACACGCTACTGCTCATCACAGATGCATTTACACTAAATAGATATTTGCTGAACAATATTGCACAGCTCAGGAAGGGCAACATAAACGTGCACAAGCCTAACTTTCACGCTGGTCGCACGACAATGTCACCCTGATTTACTTCGACACCAGGACAAACCATGAGACTCAATTACATGAATCCGGATGCATAACACACCCCATTCACTTCCACCACAGGGTAACTGTAGCAAGTCATAACTACTGTGTAACACACTATTCATTAAAAATCTGCTTCACTATCCAGTGAGGTACCCAGCACATCTTTAGCAATGGCTGGAAAGATACAGCAGTTGTCAGGGAACTACAGGCTAAGAAAAGTAAAAAAAAAAAAAAAAAAAAA
>Ga0065711_1037800_pt1 | contig 19452 bp, 7 predicted proteins | sample Hoacrofraction12_FD_59098 | JGI IMG/M metagenome (GOLD analysis project Ga0065711, IMG submission 59098) | Hoatzin crop microbial communities from Cojedes, Venezuela - Epithelial fraction 12 v2 (version 2) | ecosystem: Host-associated > Birds > Digestive system > Esophagus > Crop | place...
AAAAAAAAAAAAAAAAAAAAAAAAAAAAAAAATTAAATACCACTGAAAGAGAGGTTAAAAATATCATTTATCTAGGGAAGAATGGATCACAGAAATTCGTTCAAACAAATGCCTCTTGGTCCTCCTGGCACTGGGCAAATCTAAATGGGAGAGAATTTTGGCCAGATGCAGTTCACTTGTGCAGCCACTCTCCTGAACATCCTCCTTTAGTCATCTCCACTTCAAGCAGACCAAGACACAGTCGACAGTGGAATTACATTAGCAGCAAGTCCAAGTTTCTTCTTTACTCTGCTTCCTGCAGTGGGCCCCTCCTGATCTCTCTGCTGTGACAGAAGCTTTAAGGGTTTAACAACACAGCGCCTTTTGATCTCATTTCAGCAGCTGTGATTAAATAGACACACATCACTTGCTGTGCCACTATGTGAGCAACCTGTGGTTCACCTTCACTGAATTAGTACCCGCTGAGCACTGCAAATATTTGAAATGTCAATCCATTTGATAATGTCAAAGAGGGCTGCAAATACCACAGAATGGCACCAAGGAAGCATTCAAAACACGCAGTGGCATATATAATATCTCTTTTCTTCAGGACAAAAATCATGGTTAAATAGAAACAAGAAACCATCATAAGAAGACATTAAGGTCAACAGATCTAATAACCCAAAGTGAGACATGCTTCTCAATTTATCACCTTAAAATTTTAAGAAAACCCATCATGTCTCAAAGAACTTAGTTCTTCCACATTCATCCATTCTAGTAGATTATTTTTTATTAGTACATTATTTTTATTTTTTATTAGTAAAATCTGGGATGTTCACAACATAACAATCCACGTGTTTTACATGCAGATTCTGTAGTTTCAAATCAGGATGGAAAGTAGAGCCTTGCTATGACATCTTTATTATGTCATTTATTATTTATGATTCTCAAGAATCCTAAACCAGAGGAAAATATTTTATCTGAATAGAATACAACAATGAGGTCATATTTTCAGCCACAGAAGCTTGGATCAGCAAAGAAGCAGGTGAAAGTAGAGGAGATTAAAACAACTAGGAGGTTGCACTTTGCCCCATAGAAAAGTCTGGCTTTACGAAAGACAGCAGGAAATAAGATGTTAAACTTTGCTGGGGGTTGAATGAGAAAGTTACCAACCCAAAGCATGTGCAACAAAGAACTGAAATCGGGCAATTACATAGAGGAGGGAACAGTCTTCCAGTGAGTTACAGCTTTTTTTTTTTTTTTCCCCCACTTCCTTTGCTAAATTGCACTTTTTTAAGAATTTCCTAAAACTGTACCAGCTAATACACAAGAAATTAAATATGAGTGATGCAGGGCAAATCTCCTTTTTCACTGAAGAGTCATTCAATAACCTAAAGCTTTAAAAAAAAAAAAAAAAAAAAAGTAAAGTTCATGTACTGACACAGCAGGCAAATACCACGTGCGTTGTTTGTGGCAGCTGAGAGTCAAGAGATCATTTTTCCCATTGAATGCTGATGAAGGCTAATGATTCACTGAGCACAAATACATCTGCACGTAATTAGATGAGTGGTACCTTGCCAATAGGAAGTTATAGTGAGACTTATTGTTTGTTTTATACCACTGTCCAATTATTTTGGCATTTCAAAAGTTAGCTACTTTTCAGTAGCTCAAAAGCAGGTGTCCAGTTAATCTAATCAGCCATTTTTAAATAAGACAAGAAAAATCACAAGCTGCAGTATAGTCAGCAAGAACAATGTCCGTTAGCATAGCGCACCCCACTAAATCCTCTTCTGACGGCTTGGCTACAAGTTCCTCTTGGGTTTGTCAGTCACTTCAACAGCTTCACTTTAAGTTTTTTTTGCCTTATTACTGAGGAAGAAGATTTATATGATTGCTCTATCCCTCTGTACTGCTGTGACCCTCGTTTACCCCACCAATTTTAAAGGCTACTAGTCTTCCTCACTGTCACTTGTGGGCAAGGCTCCACTTACAATTCGTCACTTACAAGCTCTGTATCAGTACATGAGAATTTGCTTTATATTACCAGCATATCAGTATTTTTTTTTCCTATTAACATATTTATAAAAATTTAAGAAAAAAAAGTTGCAGCAGGTCTTGGTCCATTTAGCTAACATAATGATAATACAGGAGGTAAGATTTATTAGTGGTAGATATGACTGATCCGTCTAAAAATCAGTCTGAATGCAGACAAATGCACTTCAGCAAATCTCTCAGAGATACTAACTTTTAAAACAGGTTTGGGAATTTTACTTGCTCCTGTGCCCGTTGTTTTTGTTAATAACAAACAGCATGTCACTACAAACAGCAGCAGAAGTTATTACTCATTCTCCTACCTCCTGTTCTGAAGAATTTTAAGACAAAGTTCCCCTTATTTTCTTAAAAACTGAAAAACTCCTATTGCAATTTTACTTCCATTACATTACTGGATTTTATCTTTAATGTCAAAATGTGAAGATACACATATACGAACCCTATTACGCTAACTTCGGTGGCATTTTTTAAGATGCACAACCAAAATATCCAAGTCTCTCTCTCACTGCTCTCTCTGTCTTACATGTGTTTAATTAAATCTCAGCTGTTGATCACTGATAAATAGGTGCTTCAAAAACAACCTTATAATTTATTAATCTTCCACCTGCTTTTCTTCTGAAAGCAGGAGGGCAGGAAACTGCAGTCAAAAGCCAGCAGGCTCTGTAAAGCCTTTGAGTGTTGCTCACCTCTGCTAATTTTTCCTTTGATCGTATTATTAGACAACAATGTCAGATATTCCTTTTCATGTGTGCAGTTTATCTCAAATCTTTGCCTCTTATCTCCTAATCAAGAAGTGAATCAAATTCTGATTAATGTCTCTGTTACACAGGCATTCATTAGTGTAATTCTTTCTTTGCCCATATCCCTCAATCACCTTTGAAGTGATTCAGTTACGAATATATTACAACAATAGGATAGCAGCAGGAGAAGATCTCTCTTATCTAACTTCAGGACATGCTTTATCCTGAGGCAGATTTCAAGTATACTCAGACACTCTTCCCAAGTGGCATGAAGAAAAGGTCCCTTCAGACATTTCCCAGATGGAAGCAGGGCAAGGTCCTTACTTAATGCCCATTCTCTGTTCTTCCTCTTTTCTTTCTTTCTCCTCCCTCCCCTCCCCCCCTCCCCCCCTATATATCAGCCTTTCTTTGCCATCAACAAAGCTGGTATATGAACTGAATACGGAGGAAAGCCTAATGAGAGGAATATGCCTCTGGCTGATAATTTAAATGGGCACCTTGGTCCCTTGTACTGAGTTCTGACTTTGAACAGTATCAATTTATTTATACTTGGGGTATAAATCAAGCTAGAACTCCCTTTGCATGATGACCTACCAACGATCTTGTGTTTATTTCTTGTTTTATACACTTCAGTGCTGATTTTGCAGATATTTGAGTTGAATGTGTTCCATACAACTATACCTACCCACCTGACTATTATTTACCACCCTTTACTCTTGTACATGCAAGCTGCACACCTTTCTTCAGGTCTTCTTCAAGATGCCTGGAGACAAGCGGGCAGGCTTACGTGAGTATTCTCTGATACATGAGTACTGGGATACTTTAGAGTGTGCAATAGCAACCCAAACTAGTAATGTTAAAACAATTACCCATTGCATCATTGCAAAACATAGTTAGTCCTCATACAGAGTCAAATTTGCAAGGAGTAGCAGGATTATGCCTGTCCAAAAACCAGAAATACAAAACAGGAGCTAAATTATTACTAATGATCACTTCTGCACTGCATTCTGTCCCTGAAATAAGACCTCCTGCTTCATTCCCCCTGATTAGAAAGGAAAGCTTGAACAAGGCCTCAGATGACCTTTATTTTTAATCAAGGGAAGCAAACAAACAAACAAACAACTCAGAGAGCAGCTGCAACAGATAAGAGCGTCACATGGCTCCCAGCCACAAAGAGTCTAGCTGGCTGGGCAGACCCAGGTAAAAACACTCAGCAGAGCCCTGTTACAACCAACCTGGGCAAAGACATCTAGTAGATCCTAGTGAATGTTGACTAGCCCTGGCTCAAAGGCTATCAGTGAAATGTAACTGAACCTTCAGGACACAACTGGAGAGATGTGAAAAGTTACAAGAATGAAGAAAATACTTAACTGTCCACTCACTGTAAATAGCATGAAATAATACAAGGTTATACAGTTAATCTGTTCTTACCTAGGTTATTAATCTGCTAAAGAAAAGATGCTGTAGTGAAGAAAAACACTGAAGTGAGAAGACAAGCAAATTTAGATTGATCTTTGAAGTCAATTACTAGATCTGCTCTGGGAGACAGTAGTTGAGAGGCACAAGAAGAATCTCTTCTACCGTCTCTCTGCTGAACCTGACCTTGAAAGTAATTCTCATCCATTTTTGGACAAAATCTAACAGGTGAGCATAACAACCTTTAGATTTATTTGCTACACTGTGTCCTGAATTAGCCAGTCACAGTGACATACTGAATCTTATCTGAGGGACAGCAAGTAGGCAGTGAACACTGGGATGTGCAGCTACGGTTTCAAGAGTGTGTTCAGTTTTCTAGCAAGAACTCTCTGCCTTCTACACAGTGCCATGATCCACATCTTGCTAAGCTGCAGACCACACCAGAGTTTGTATATAAATGCAACAATATGTTAAATATCTACGTGGACTAATTCTTGGCATGAGGCGAATGGCTCAGATACTAATAAAGCAGAGAAACTGCTACTGAACAGAGCAGGCTAGCATAACAATCAGAAATACCACAGACACATTTGAAAAATTATGCACGTGAGTTGCAAGTCCTTCTGAAGCTGAGTTATCACGGTCCAGGGATTTGGGAGGTGTTGCCACAGTTGATTCCAAAGTAGCATGGTGCTGTTTCTTCTTTTGGATCATCCTCAATAGCAAAGCCTGTAGCAGCTACCCTAGGTGAGGTATATTATGGTCAGATCAAGTTTTCCTGCTGAATATTTGCTGAGGCTGTGGCACAGATTGGAAGATGCTGTCTTAGAGGAATTTAGTTACAGTTAGTCATTGACTAATATCATAGTCCTGTGCAGGCAACCAGCTACCCTGTACTGGCAAGAGTTCTACAAGAACTGGGAGCCACTACGTTAAAGAAAGCAGCTAAATTCCTGAGGGCAAGGGGAACACACACTGTCTAGTTTCCACATATTTTTTCAAACATTTGAGATACTGTACTACTATATCAGTTTGGACAAGCATCAGCTGAACCATTGCTGTACTGGGATCCATTACGCAGCAAAGATATCCAAACCCAACTATATGTTTCCTTTTATGTTGACTGGAATGCACATAGCTGCGAGGACCGAAATATCCCTCAGTAGCAGATACAGCACCCCAAGAGACAGCTAATCCTAACTGCTGCTTTTTCTGCAAGCTTCCTACACCACATTCTTTTAGCATGACTTTTATGGGAGGTCGCTTATAGTGGCAATTCAACTTTACTTTTTACAGTTTTAATGAACAATCATCACAGGAACCAGGTGAATATTTGAATGCATATGGAAATTCAGGCAAAGAATGAAACTATATCAGTCACACTGTTACCATTAGCTTTTAAGAAGTCTCAATCAGTTTAGGTCAAAATAATCACCACTTCTTGTTACCATCACTTCATGATACCATATAGTAATGCAATTACTACCTGTTAAATAGGGTTCTTTTCTCCAAGTCTAGCTGTAATCTCGCATAGATGTTACAGACTAGTGTGCAACTTATAAAGAGGAGGGTTTTTTCTTACTTAGATAAAAGAAGTGTTTAGAAGTTTTCATGTATAGAGTCAAAAGGCAGCTGCAATAAAACATTTGTCAAGATTTCCTCATTTACTGGTCCCATGTGTATTTTTTGCACCTCATGGGGAGGAAGCAGGGAGAAAAAACAAAAGAAAATATCTGTGTATCTTGCAGGAAAAAATTTCATCTGCACTTCAGTTCAGTCCATTCTTGGAAGTTGCTCCATATCAGCCCCAAATGTTGTGCCTATGCTACATTCAAAGAAGGGAAGCGAAACAAACAGAAAGATCTTGACTGTATACTTGAATTTGATCCAATAAAGAGGAGTAGGAGCAATGCCCTCAAGTTAAATGAATTACACTTGTGGCCAAGAGTGAGAAGCAGGAAAAAACAGAGAAGGTTAAAGCTGTGTAAACCTGTGGGCTACACAAACTTATCTAGGTCCTTGCTGCATAGTTTGCAAACATTCATTACACAATTGTAGAAAAATTCATTTTTGCGAAAAACATAGGGAGGCATAGAAAGAAAACATTGATCTGCCAAGGTGGAATGTCAAAATGCTGAGCCCAGGCATTTTGATCAGCCTGTAGCAGACCTGTGTCTCATGGCTTTATTTCCTTTCCACAAGACCTTTAAAGCAAAGAATAGACAAAAAGGTGAAATGAGATAGTAATCTCAAGGGAAAATGACAAACTGATAATGGATGAACAATCTGTATCAGGATTTCTTACAGCATTCATTGCAGTATTTGTCCTGAATTTCCAGTGTAGAGCCGAAGTTTTGAACGGGTGCAAATCAAGACTTCTGCTGAAGAAAATTGATCACCTTTTCTGTTTAATCCTTCTGTATATAAACACTTCTGTGCAGCTGTATCGACTGCTGGAGTGCAACTACTTCTTGTTCCACTATGTTGAGGAGGGCAGTCATTATTAGAAAGAGTTAGTATAAGTCAATAACTTTAATAAAATACAAATTTTTCCTTAGGGCAGGAAAGTAGTCTGTTCAATGCCTTATGCAGCTCAGTTCTCAAGAATGATAATAAAAAATGTGACCTGTATCAGGGGTTAAACAATTATTCTCCCTCTATTCCAACAAATGAGTAAAATGGATATTTGCCAATATCACTTTTAAAGCACAAGGAAATAGGAAGTCTACGGACTAGACCAGGAACAATCATTCAAAATGTTAGAAGTGGCTAATTGATAAAGACCCCACAACATACATCCAAGTAGGATGAATTACCATAAAGAATAAGTTAGACAAACTCCCACTGACTGAATAAAGTCTGCAAATACTGGAAAATAGCCAGAATACAGCTATTATTTAATAAGGGACTAGCACTTTTTCTTTCTTTTTTTTCAAATTGCAATCTACTGGACTTTGTACAAAGATTTCTAAAGGTTTTAAAATGATTAATTCATTAATATATCCATCTATTCAGTGTTCTTAATGAAGAAAATTAATTACTTTATTGAATCTATGAACTCAGCTTGAAAGTGATTGTAAAACTTTGAGTTTCCAGACATTTCAATGAGACTGCTGGTCTTCTATCTGAGCATAAAAAAGATTTGAAGTCCAATAAAAGAAAAACAATTGTATTATAAACATGTTACATAGAAGCATCTTCCCAATAAAATTAAAAAACATTAGCTGGTAGAGGGCTGATATAAAGGTTGAAGTTTGACACTAGGATATTCAGATCAGTAATACAGTGAAAGATTTGTAATGTGAGGCTGTAACCAATGACTCAAGCAAGTTAACAAGGGAGGTGGTAACTTCTCAATCTTGTGGGAGCAATCTGTCTCACTTGTCTTAAACACTTCTTTCAGAATGGGATTAATCACCTTCTGGAGAAGTCTGTAATACCAGTGAATATGGAGCCCACAGAAGCTAGAAGGAAGCCTACATGACTAATTTAGACTACTTGCCCAATTTTTAAGTAGCCATAGTTAGATGACATAGCCCAAAGTCATCACAAGACAGGTACCTAAAAATATACCATAACTCAAACAAAAAACATCTTGTTTCGCAGAAATTAGGAAGCTATGCACTACGCTGTATTTTAGCAGGAAGTCAGTTTAGATAATAACAATAATCCCTTTTTTATTTCAAGAGCTTTGTAGGGGTGGTTCATCAACCATCAATGCCATGCACAACATTGCTCTGTATACTCCTACCAACAAATAAGATATGAAATATTGGACAGATCAAATAAAGAATGGGTAACAGTATACTCAGGAACCTAAAATATGGCAGTTATAAAAGATTTGGTATTCAGTTTTGATAAGGATCTTTTAAAATTGAAAATTTTTAGTGAAGAAATAAATTGTGATCACCAGGCAAAATTTGTAAGTAGACAGTATATTTTATGGAGCAAAACAAGCATGTGGGTATGCAAGCCTTTCCGGTCTGAAGCAGAAAAAGCAAACTGTAAAGATAAATAGAATTTGACAACAAACCGGTTTAGATTTAAACAGATATCATATCAGCAAGATAATCTGAGAAAAAAGAGAGAAAAGGGGATCTTCATGTGGAAGTGGGGGAGATAAGAGAGTTGTCTGCCAGAGAAGGGAGAAGGAGTCAGCTAAAATAGAGGTTAGCTGCATACTGTGCATGTGTCTGTGTATGTTTTGGGCGAGGGGGGAAGAGGCAGTTACTTATGCCCTAGAAACAGTACTCCTATTGAATCCAGGAGTTTTACTATTTCACAAAGTTATGAACATTTTTCGGAAGTTCATCTTTGTAAGCTATTTTGTGGAGATCTAGACTGAAATGATCAAGAAATTATTTTTTCAGAAGCATTTTTCCCCTACTGGTAGCTGATTACTACATACTTTATTGAATGTCTGTTTGAGTTGATTCTGGTGCATAATGGTTGTTTATTTCCACACACATAATTTCAGTAACAGTGCGGAGCACACTGGATTAAATATAATACCCTTCAGGAAACGAAAGTAAAGATTCTGAGGATTTTGATGGCTTTCCTGCAGGGAGTATTTTTGCAATGGCTCTGGAGGTCTTTGGCAAGCTTAAATGATTACTTGAGGCACAACCTGGATTCATTCAGTGCACATCAGACTCTGGAGAGCTTGTTTCAAAAGATTAATTGAGTGAAGACCTCATTTTCCAGAGCAGATTCTGATGTGTGTCTAGGGGAGTGGCAGCAGTGTGAGGACATGGGGTTCTTCTTGTGTTGAATTAAATTCTAATGTAGCTCAAAACAGTAAAACAGCTTTTAAAATATTAATCTCATTCTCTGTTGGAATGCTCCTACTAGGTATGAGCTTTTTTAGACAGTGGACATGTGTATCTCATGTGGTTCCCTCAGAGGAAATGTGATGTGATCAGAGTTTCTGACCATGCAATATAGCTTCCTTTGGCTTGATGAAGACAGCTGCTGGCTTTATGAGGATGAGAGATAGGTGGGCTTTGAGTTTTCTGCAAACTGCTTTGAGTTGTGTTTGCAAATTGCCACTTATTTATTAAGAGCATGGTCTAGGAAACCACCTTTGATATTGTGGTGTTACAAAAATTGTTTGATAAAAGGTCATTGGTTGTGTTTCGGAAATTGGTAGGACAGGCCAGGTTTCTAATCCAGATAAGGACAGAATACCAGGGTATTTTAGGTATCGTATCGACTTAATGATTGAACTATTTAAAATCTTTCCAAGGTGGCACATTAAAAAAAATGGCATACTCTTGTGCCTGTTACATAGAGGTCAGTGTTCCAGTGCCTCACCACCCTCATAGTAAAGAATTTCTTTCTTATATCTAATCTAAATCTACCCTCTTTCAGTTTAAAGTCATTACCCTTTGTCCTATCACTACACCCCGTAGTAAAAAGTCCCTCTCCGGCTTTCTTGAAGGCCCCCTTCAGGCACTGAAAGGCTGCTCTAAGGTCTCACTCCAGCCTACTGTTCTGCAGGCTGAACAGCCCCAAGTCTCTCAGTCTTTCCTCATAGGAGAGCTGTTTCATCCCTCTATTCATTTTTGTGGCCCTCCTCTGGACCTGCTCCAACAGGTCCGTGTCTTTCCTGTGCTGAAGTCTCCAGAGCTGGACACTGTACTCATTGCTAGATTACCTCTCACACTGCTGGTCCGTGGGCGCAGTATTGTTTCTTGTAAGTTTTTCCTCACTTGACTTATCAAACTATTTTCTCTGTAGTAACGTGTTATATTCTTAAATTCACTTTTTTTGCAAATTCTTACTGCTGTTTGTTAATGGTACAGTGGCAAAGTTACCACCTCTGTAAAATTTTATTCGGTTCTTTGTTTGCCTAATCTATTTAAAAAATAGGTGGACATTTGTCTTTATTGATCCTCTAGAAATATAATTCTAGGTACCTAAATTAGTTAAACATTGAATAACAAACAAAGGAAATACTCCTAACATGAAGTCTATTTAATAATTTTTAATATTTGAGAGAGTTGATAGAAGGTTGTACACATTTCATTTAAAAGTTTTGGACAAAGTAAAATGGCAAGCAATAGAAATTTCATGAAATTTGTGGGGGAACATTTATGTTTTGAACAGAAGCAGCATCCCTCTGTTGTATGCCATTGATCACACTGATACCCTCATCAATTCCTATGTCTTGTTCATAAAGAAAGAAACCCCACTAATTTCTCAGTGGTGTACACTAAGAAAGTTTTACTTCTTGAACCTTGATGCAATTACTGGTGGTCCTAAGTCATGATACATGTTAACCTCTAGTTTGTATGTTTATCTACAATTCAATATATTTGTGTCTAATCCCAAAATCTAACCATCCATAAGTCTCATAACATCCAGATTTTCTTGTTTCTGTGCCTGCAAGTAAAATGGCACTTATTTAACTGCCAAATTTCATTACTTATTTAACTGTGAAATTTCATTTTTAACAAAGTGACTTATGTATTCACAAAGAGATGCATCTCTCAGAAAAATCATAATCCTGTGTATGTTCTTTGTGTACATCCCAGTTCTGGCTGCCATTGACTTCAGTGGGCCGTGGACTAGGAAACCTATTTGTTGAATATCTGCCTTCCATGTGACTCAGTTGAAAACTACTTACAACTAAGCACTTTCGTTTTATATTACTTTGTACAAACACCTTGATGACAATTATCTCAGTGCAGTACATTAATGCGACAGGAATGGGCAAGGCTATAATACCTATTTTCTTTCCAGTCTGAGAGGTGCTGGGGTCCTAGTTACATGGTGTGACTCGGCGATCAGAGCTGCTCCTGCTCCCATAAATTTGGATGCTGCCATAATGCTTCTGTCAGCATTTCTGAGGAATAGCACAGTTTAGCTGTAGGATATGAAACATAAAAACTGAGTTGAATGTTTAGAGCTGCCTCTTGCTAGTTGAAGCAAACTTTTACAGCACTTTCTTGTCTACCTTTCATTTATTTTTTCATTTCAAGTTTGTCTCTGCCACAACTGAGGTTGCTTAATTGCTGTAATATTTTCCAATGGATGTATTATCAACCAGCCTTTCTAAGGACCATGCAAACTGTAGATGGGCTCTAATTGTAATGGCAGACACATTAAACTTTTGATTTTTTCTTTCTTTTTCTGATTATTTTCTTCAGTTTTGTTCAGATTTCTTCTCATTTTTCTCTCTGCTGCTATCACTAATTTTTATGTCCAGTCTACCCTATTGCTGCATCTCTGTTCTGTCGTATCTTTACCCTGCCAGTCCATTTCAACATGACTCACGGCTGGATCAGAAGACCTCTCATCCAAAGATTTGTTGTTATCTCCTGACAAGCTGGCGGTCAAAGCTTCGTTCTTTGTGAATAACACTATGCATTAGTTGGAATCTGATAGTTCCTTTCTGCCAGAGAGCCCTCCTCAGCATAATGTGTCTCTTTTCTCTCATCTCAGTCATCTGCTTCCTCTGCATGTCCTATTGCATTCACAAGCCTCAGCATGCTGTACGGAAGTATCTTGGCTGTGGACCTCAGCTCCTGCAGGGAGAGGAATCGCTGTGTCCTACCTTGCTGAACCTTTTAATGCTGGGTTGAGCTTTAGTGATCAGGACACAGCCTGTGCAAGGAGACTGGTATTTCAGTTTCTTCTAGATGAGTGATGTTCAGAATAAAAGCAGAGCACAAACCCTAAACCTTCTTTGGAGCACAGAATGAAGTAATATCTTTGACCACTCTACGTAACCTATTAGTTCCCAAATATTTTCCTTCATGTCTTTAAATGATTTCTCCCCTTCCACAAGATGCTGCAGTACTCCGTGTCTATTTGAACCAGCATCTGTGGAGGACTTATGATCCATTCTTTTTGAAGGTACAAACAGCAAAATAAGAAACAAATACTTTGCTTATATAATGAAAATTCAAAGTACGCCTTTCTGGCACTACCACTCAGTACATATGGATCCTCTAGTCTCTACATAAAGAATATTCATTGAAGGAATAGTTTATAATACTCTAAATGTCCTAGTCTATGGGACCAGGAGAATGAAGGTAAAAGGCTATATTTTTACTATGGAAAACTGTTCTTTCTTCTTGAGTTCTACCTTCCCGTGTTGCAGTACTGCTCAATTTAGAGTATTTTCACCAGCAAAACTCACAGGTAATGGCTATGGTAAGTTATACTCTACAGTCATTATCTGTTTGTTTGGCTCCTACGTTTTTGGTTTACACCATGTCTGTCCAGTTTTATTGTAACTTAAATCAATTGAATGACATCCTGTCATGATCCCTCTTCCATATATTGCTTCTCTGTTCTTACCAGCTGCACAGTCTTTTCAATGTCACCTTTCCATTTTCTTCTGCTTCCTCCACACCTCTGCTCTGCTCAGTTCCTCCTGTACCGTATTTGTTGCAGGAAAATCTCCAAGCTAAGTCCCAAAACATTTAGAATGTTATTGTACTTTAAGTAATGAACTTGGAGATTTTGCTTTAATTGCATTTAATAAACAAGCTGCAGCTTTCTACCATTGCTCATTACCTTTTCTGAAATTGTCTTAGGGTCTAGCTGATAATGAAATAATCTATAATTGTGTTTACTGTGCTTTCTTCTGATGTTGCCAATCAACTTCATCATAAAGCCTGTTGCTTTTCCAGGGCTAATTTAAGTTGAGATTAACATCCACCATTTTTTCTTTCAATTTGACTTGCACCAGTTTATGTGCAGCCACTGCACTCTGTTGAAGCTGGGTTATACAATGGCAACTTCTAATCCTGAGCTTTACTAAAAGCCTTGTTATGACAGAATGATGTAGAATCTCTTCAAGAAAATGCGAATGATGATACGGCTATTAAATTCAGGCTTCAAAAATAAAGTGTTTCATTTTTCCTTACTGAAAAACCTCTTTTTTTTCTTCCTGGTAATCATTCAATAACAGTACCCAGAGAATGAGCAATAGGAAACTCTGAAGGGTACCTAGAGTTTGGTACTTATCTCAGTCGAACCTTCAGAGTACATATCACTGCTTAAGAACTTCTATTAAGGTAAAAAAATCCCATAGAGTTTACCTAACAAGTAACTGACTAGGGTAGTCACAGGTGAGCATTTCTCATTATTTCACTGAGGAATCTACCCCATCTCATATGTGCCAGCAGAAAAGAAGCAGTTTCATTTGAGGTATTGACTGGAGATTGTGTTTGACATGCTGCTAGCAGTTCATGGCATATACAGAGCCCTCCTCTCAACCTGGAGGAAAAAATACTTTGCAATAAGTTTCTAATGGTTGCAGGCAGAATTCGGAAAAGCAGCAGAACTTCAGTATTTTTTTTCACTGTTCTCACCACATGAACTAAAAGAGTGCAGAGATATAGAGGCACTGCTCGTACATACCCTGGCAGCCCTTGAAGTTCAGGTTTCCACTTTGATCTCTCACTATATGCTAAAGAGTCTTCCTGGATATTATTTTTTACTAGAAGACACTTAGCTTCTTTGAAGATCGTAGTATTAGTTCCTCCTCTGGCCACTGCACTGAACTATGTCTACACTGCAGCCTTTTAAGTGAATGAAGGAATGTGCTGGAGAACTGGGTATTTGAGATGCTTTATGCTCAGTTTATGGATTTACCATTTTGTTTGGTAAGGAAGTCTTTTCTGTTACCAATTTAAGTAATGCTTACCTTAGGCAAAGGTACCATATAAATAACACTTATTGCAGTGTCACAGTTACCAATTGCATAAGTTATTGCAAGTATCGATGTTTTTGAAGGATAAGTGAGAAAGTGAAAGAGAAAATTTGCTTAATCTACACATGCTTCCTGTTAGATCAGAAGATGTGTCATTCAGATGCATATGCTGTTCTGCCCTGACAGGTTGATCTCTTAGGTCCTTCCTGCCAGAGAGCCTTCATCAGCATATTACTTCATCTTCGTGTGATATCTTAATTTTTAAGCTTGTTTCCACTTTAAAGTGCCCCTGAAAGTCAGATAGATTTTAATTTTTCTAAGATAACCCTGTTTCCTCCTTGTTGAAATCATAGACTGGCTGTATATCTCCACTATCATAAAAATTATTTTGTTTCCTTGAAGACAAAATACCTTCTTGTTAGGCCAATATATTGTCTCCTAGTACTTGACTAAGGAACAATAACTGTCGTCTGGCATTTTGGTGACTCACTGGCATGTTTTACTGTAAGAAGTCTTACACCAGATGTTGTGTTCTGTCACTTAAACATCTAGATGGGATAAACATATTTATCTTGCACCTTGACTGGGAGCAGATGCAATGGTCATTAACAAGCTTAGAGACTGCAATTCATGCACCTATCACAAGACTCTTTATTCTAAGTACAATCTAGCTGTGTTCAGTCATTCCTTTCTTTCCCTTTCCTTATAGTATAAAAGCAGAATATTCCAACAGAAAAGAACGAACCATCTTCAAACAAATAAAAGATGACAGTATTTCAAACAGATTAATGCTAAACTGTTTTTTTTTTAATTTTTTTATCACCCAAAAATATTGATATTTTTTTTGTTTGCTTTGAATAGGTATTTTTAGAAAGTAGAGGAGCATAATTTTCATTTACAATTGAAGTTCTGATGATTTTACATGGCTTATGTTTCTCTTTCCAGCTACAAAAGCTGTATCTTGGCAATGATACATCATTTTTTTTGTAAGATCATTATAGATGATGCTTACAGATGATATCTAACTATCTTCCCAAATTCATAATGAAAAATAAGAAAAAAAGTATAAAAAATGGCAGCAGCACTTCATTTTCCAACTTAAATAGTCCAAGAAACAACATTTAGCCCTGCTTCACAAGGTATTATCAGCATGAAGTCTTAGCTTAGATTTCTTCTCTTGTATAATCAATATAGAGTGCACCACAATTATACTGGCTTACCCTGCAGAAAATCTTCATTAACGTTTTTCAAAAGCCTTTTAGACAAATTGCCCCATTTGTAGCATGCATCCATTTGCTTCAATTTAATTTACTTACATTGGTTGCTCCCTGTTTCTTGGCAGAATTAATAGTCACCAGGGTTCAGTAGTGCTGTGCTCTCAACTAGTTACCACAGTGCTCAGGTTCCTGTGGTTTGGGGTTTTGTTTGTTTCTTCCCTTTTTCAATTTTTTTTTTAAGATTCCTGAAATCCTTTCTTTTCTTCCATGTGCCTGCTGTCAAGGTTCTGAGTCCAGCATTCCAAGTCCTGCTTGCACTATTTCTCCTTCTCCATTCTTTCCTAACAGAACGAGTTTTTTGTGGACTTAAGCTTCTTTATTATCCAACTTCATTGAAATGTGGTAGTATTCAAATCTCATTTTTCTCCTCTGTGAGTGAAACAATACAATTGGCTTGTTTGACACAGGCAATGTGCTTCTCTGTCCCATATGATTTATGTTCTTCTCAGATGGGTCAATGTCAAGTACCGACAGTGCACAATTCCTCTTATTATCTCTTCTAATGAAATACAGTTCTAAAAGGGACTGGGGTAACAGCCACGTGCTGCTGCTTTTCAGCCACGGGGCTAGAGTCGCGCAACCCAAAGAGTCAGATTTGGGAAGGGGATCTCTGGCAGAAAGTGTGCAAACCAAACTGGCTGCACAGAGTTCTTCACTAGGACTACGAGCAAGGAAGTGCTTGAGCTGATGATGTGGGAACTTGCCCAGCACGTGTTATTGAGGTTGGTCATTTCCCAAAGGTTGGTCTCTGTGAAAACCTGTGGCATTGATTCAGTATTTTGCCACTGTCAAAATATCTATACATGCTACACAGATCCTTAACTATCCTCAAGGAAAGCCAAAAGCTTGGTATTTCTGCCTTTTTCCAGGAAGACTCGTACTATGACTCTGGGCTAAATTTTATTCAGTTATTTTATGACCATCAGGCCATCAATCTTCTTAGTTTTTTTTTTGTTTGCTTGTTTGCTTGTTTGTTTGTTTACTAAGTACTAGTGCCATGGTTTTAGTTAAAACAGAACCAATTCTCTTTTACTGAATTCGGCAAGAGATTGTGCATGCAGTAGCCTTCTGACCAGTCCAGGCAGTACAAGATATTAAAAATGTACTCTACACTGCAGCTGGACACAATGGTCATACCTGGAGCCTTTGGCAAAAGGCACCAGGTGAGACTCGGGTTTGACCCTTAGGTTTTTGGAGCCAAGAGTATAAAGGCTCTGAGACCAACTACACTCCACCTGAAAAAGAAATATTAGCAGCATATGAAGGATTTTGAGCTGCTTCAGAACTGATTGATGCTGAAGCACAGTTTCTCCTAGCACCTTGACTGCCAGTACTTGGTTGGATGTTCAAGGGAAAGGTTTCTGCTACTTACTACGCAACTGATGCTGCATGGAGTAAGTGGCATGCATTAATCACACAGTGGGCTCGAAGAGGTAACTCCAGTCAGCCAGGAATCTTAGAAGGAATCATGGACTGGCCAGAAGGAAAAGGCTTCAGAGTGTCACCAGAAGAAGAGGAGATGGCACATGCTGAAGAAGCCCCACCATATAATGAACTACCGGAGAATGAAAAGCAGTATGCCTTGTTCACCGATGGATCCTGCCATCTTGTAGGAAAACATTGTAAGTGGAAAGCTGCAGTACGGAGTCCTACAAAACAAATCACAGAAGTGGGTGAGGGACAAGGTGGATGAAGACAGTTTGTGGAGGTAAGAACCATGCAGCTGGACTTAGACATTGCTGAACAGGAAAAGTGGAAAGTACTTTATACTGGCTCATGGATGGCGGCAAATGCCTTGTGGGTGTGGCTAAAACAGTGGAAGCAGAGTAACTGGCAGCACAGAGGCAAACCCATCTGGGCTGCCTCATTGTGGTGAGATATTGCTGCCCAGCTAGAGAACTTGTCTGTGAAAGTATGTGACGTGGATGTTCATGTTACTAAGAGTCGGTGCGCTGAAGAACATCAAAAAAATCAGCGGACAGATCAGGCTGCTAAGATTAAAATGGCTGAGGTGAGTTTGGATGGGTGACACAAAGGTGAACTTTTTCTAGCTTGGTGGGCCCGTGATGCTTCAGGTCATCAACGAAGAGACGCAACATATAGATGGGTTCACAACCGAGGGGTGGATTTAACCATGGAGATTATTGCCCAGGTTATCCACAATTGTGAAACATATACTGCAACCAAGCAAACCAAGCGGTTAAATCCCTTGTGGTAGAGGGGGTGGTGGCTGAAATATGAATATGAGGAGGCCTGGCAAATTAACTATATCACACTCCCTCAAGCCCACCAAGGTAAACACTATGTGCTTATAATGATGGAGGCAACCACCAGATGGCTGAAAACCTATCCTTATCCTGTGCTTCATGCCGCTGCTTGGAACCCCATGATGGACCTTGAAAAGCAAGTCCTACGGTGACACAGCACTGCAGAAAGAATTAAGTCAGACAGTGGGACTCATTTTGAAAACAATCTCATAAACAACGGGGCCAAAGAACATGGCATTGAGTGGGTATATGACATCCACTATCATGCACCAGCCTCTGGGAAGACTGAAAAATACAAAAGATTGTTAAAAACTACCCTAAAGCAACGGGAGGTGGAACTTTTGAAAACTGGGATAAACACTTGGCACAAGCAGCCTGGTTAGTCAAAACAAGGGAATCAAGCACTTGAGATAGCCCTGCTCAGTCGGATCTTTTACATACAGTAGAAGGGGGTAAAGTCCCTATGGTGCATGAAAGGAATATGTTGGGGAAAACCGTCTGGGTTATCCCTGCTTTGGGCAAAGGCAAACATGTTCATGGGACTGTTTTTCCTCAAGGGCCTGGATGTATTTTGTGGGTGTTGTTGAAGGACGGTGAAGTCTGATGCATACCTGAAGGAAATCTGATTCTTGGTGAGAATACTGAATTTTGAACAGTATGATGTTAATTGCTACATGATACTAACAGCATTCAGTAAGTGTCTTCCAGGTTAATGCAGTGGTGATGCAACCTGAGCTAGCTTCATGAAGTGGCATCCAGTAACTTCCCCAAGATTGACATCTCTAACCCGCAATCTTTGTGCACAAACCACACCAGATTACACACCATCTCTCCTGCCCAGAAAGACTGCTATGACAGAGAGAAACCCACAGTCATAAAATAAATGAACTCAGTGAACTTTTTGTGTAAAAAGATGAACAATAACCTAGTGATATGTATGTATGTCTATATATATGTATATATATATATATTTCAACATTGGAAGAAGCAACAGTGATTTGAGCATGACGTAGATGGTATAGAATAAGGGGTGGAATTTCCTGGATTTGGTTAAAACACAATCAACTCTCTTTTAGTGAATCTTTCTTACAACTAAGTTCTTCTAAGTAAACGCATTTTTCTGAAGTTGGCTGCCTATTTTACAGTGTCTGCTCCAAACCTGGTAACACTTAATGTTTGTAGTTTTACTGAGCTAATGGTAGGAATGGAAGGCAGAAAAAGGCCCATGTTTATCATTATTACTATAGCAGTCAAGCTCACTGATAGACCTTTTAGGTCCCACAAGTGAGGAGTCGTAAAGGGTTGTACTCGCAAGGAGGAGCGGACAGAACAGGTGAGCCGACATTGCCCAACGCGGTATTCCATGCCACACATGTCATACTCGGTTTAAAGCTGGGGGATCACGAGGGTCTTGTTCTCTTCATCCATGGCCGTCTTCTGAAGAGGACCCTGCAGGCTGTCCTGCCTGTGATACTCATTCAGATTCTGATCCGTGCATTCCTGAGTCCAGTTCCTGCCTACTGCTGAGGCCAGTCTGGGACTTCCTGGTGCTGCCTGGGCACCGCTGGCGGGACGCACTCGCCTAGCACCTAGCTCTGGGAAAATCAGTATAGGTTTTGTATATTTTGTTTTATTTCTCTTATTATTAATATTAGTAGTATTAGTAGTGTTATTAGTAACACTGTTTTTGTATTCAATTTGTAAGTATCTCTCCCTTTTCCTCCTTTTTCACTTCCCGTCGTGGGGAGGGCAGGGCTTAATAGAGAGCTTCTGCCACTCAGTTTACTGACGCCCTGCTCTAAACGGTGACAACTAGTATCCTACCTGTTCCTGGAAACAGAGTAGATATACGTATTAGAAGCAGCAACCTCTGTGTGTACATATAGCCAGGGAGCCTACAGGAAAGATGGGGACAATCTTTTAGTAGAGACAACAGTGACAGGACAAGGGGTAATGGTTTTAAACTAAAACAGGGTAGGTTTAGGCTGGATATAAGGAAGAAATTCTTTACAATGAGAGTGGTGAAACACTGGAACGGGTTGCCCACAGAGAGG
>Ga0065711_1037801_pt1 | contig 19451 bp, 9 predicted proteins | sample Hoacrofraction12_FD_59098 | JGI IMG/M metagenome (GOLD analysis project Ga0065711, IMG submission 59098) | Hoatzin crop microbial communities from Cojedes, Venezuela - Epithelial fraction 12 v2 (version 2) | ecosystem: Host-associated > Birds > Digestive system > Esophagus > Crop | place...
CTGGAGATATTCCAGACCCGCCTGGACAAGGTCCTCTACAGCCTGCTGTAGGTGACCCTGCTTCGGCAGGAGGGTTGGACTAGATGACCCACAGAGGTCCCTTCCAACCCCGAACATTCTGTGATTCTGTGATTCTGTGATTCTATGTGTTCAAGGGCTGTCATTTCACTAGGACATGACAAATAAGATCAACTTGTTCCATGCCAATTTGTTTTTTTCCTGCCACTGAATGCATAGGAATTAACTTCTTATCAGCCATTCAAAGACTATCCTGAGGCGTTTCGGAGAAGCGCATTGGAATGACTCAGCAATAATAAAATATTCCAGGCTCAGATGCAAAGTCAAATGCAAAAACATTTGAGCTTTAACAAAAGTCTTGAAAAGAGAATCCTAGCTTAGGAGTTGAACTAGGCTACAGGTAGTTTCTATCCAATTACTAAAGTGTAATGCTTTTCCAGCTGACTCCAATAGAGTGTCTGACATTGCTATGAGCGCACACAATACTTTGTGACACTTACAAGGCCCCAATGACGTATTTTGTTGTTGTACATGTTTGTAAATGCTAATGAACTACTCTGGAATAATTCATTTGGTGTTACCAACTTCCTATATTCCTCTCTCCATTTAAAGGAGATTTAAAATAGAAAGAGGAATAATTTGGTTATTGACCTATGGACAGTCTGAACCTCAAGGATTTTGGAAGCTTGTCACATGCATGCATGTGAAGTCTGCAGGAGCAGAAGTAAGTATTTAGCTGTCAAAAGAGCTAGAGGAGCAGTTAGCTAGCAGGAGTGTATGTGGAAGCTGCAAAGGCATCCACGTAACAGTTAGGAAACGGGAGAGAAACCAGAAGTGAGGAGTTGGCTGCCTGAAAAGAAAAAGCATAAAAGTGTATATGAAAGCCCTCAGCATCACAGAAATCATATCATCAAAGCCACTAGAGGAAAGATACAGATGTGAACTTTCATTTTACGCTTAGCACTCAGTGAATTCTTTGGATTCCTAGGTGTTATGAAAATACGAACAAGCCGAACTTTCAGACAAAATGTAACCAAGAACAGAGGGAAAGTCACGAAGCTCACTCCTAACATACAGAAGCTTAAAATTTCCACTGAAGTTATTTCTTGTGGTCACTTGAGTAGGATAGAAAAGCAGTCAGGAAGTGTCTAACAGGCAGCAAGTCCATCTTGTTTCACACCTCTGTCTGCAAAGTAACTGTTTCCTCTTCAGTGAACCCGCGGAAGGAGCCTGGTACCCCTCTGATCTTTCCTGAGTTAGCTGACATTCCTAAGGTCTTTCATAGTTTGGATTCCACGGGGAATGGAGAGGGAAGAAAAGTTCAGGGACTCATCAACAGGTTTCATCAACAGGTTCAAGAGAATTTAATATCAAAACTAGAAATTAAATTAGGCCTATTCTGTATGTAAGAATTGTAAGCATTGTCCTTTTACTGATCAAGAGGAAATACTTTTTCTTATAATTGACTGAGTGTTTTCCTGTTTCTATTAGTTAGTCTGGTTATCTGCCCTTGAGAATGGCTTAGAAAATTTGGACATAGCAATCTTATTTCATGCAAGTGGAGACTCTCTGGACAAATATCTGAATTGTTGAATTCTTCATTCTGGTGGAACTTCACATAAGAACTGATACCCTAAACAGTTAGGCTAACATAGAGTTAAAGCTGTAAGAAGGCTAGAATGGGTATCTCTTAATCCTTAATTTATTACTGGATGTTTAGAACTACAAGGCAATGTTTCCTAAATAAATGGGAATAAAGGTTATCAGTTACAGTTCATCAATTTATACTGGTAACAGAGCACTATTTATTATCCAGCCTTACAGACAGCATTCAGTTCATTTGGTAGAGAGTAGAGCCAGATGCACCGTCTTCCATTAAATTCATGAGAGTTAAAATGTCACTCATCTTTAAAAAGAAAACTACTGAATGTCTTTGCATGTTCACCAGCTTGCTGCAGCCTTGTATTACTTGTGAAACTTAAGTGATGGCATTTCTGGGACAATCCTGCATGCAAGAAATTCAGCATTTACATCTTCTAGAAGAGGCACATCCAGTGGTGACATTAACAATGATTCATAAAACGGCAATGATAAAGTAGGCGTTACATTTCCTAGTCTAACTCTGCGTGACTATGCTTTGAGAGGCACCTAGATTTTTTCAGTTGTTTCTATAGTGTCTTTGTATTTGGGTATACAGTCTGTGTGTGTGTAGTTCCAAATCAAAGCTGATGAAGGTGGGAGGAATGTAGAAAGACAGAAAAGTAATGTTTGCAGGAAAAGAACTGAAAAAAGGAGAATTTCACTTCCCTGGACAGCTGGATTGCTGTAGAAGGCAATATTTGATGGAAGGCCCGTGCAAGTGTCAGGCAAGAAAGCAATACATTCCGACAGCTATCAGAGATCTAACAGAAAGATGCCTCTGAAAAGTAAAGTGAAGTTCTACAGCATCAACATCTTCAGTGGTTTCCGTAGAGTGGAGATGTGGCAGGTAAGACAGAGTAGAAATTGAATGCTTTGATACAAAATTTCTAAAATCTGTCTGGAACAAGAGAGCAGGGAGGGGAATTGTTAAGCAGATTTTTTGCAGATCTACCACTCAGATGTTTGAGCCAGACATTGTACGGCAAAAAAGGAGACAATTTCTTGTGAATTCATTGCTTTTCCATATTACTCAAAGCTTGAATAAGCAAGTTGTCAACTGTAGCTCAAGCGACAGTGAAGACAAATGGAAGACAAGAGTATGACAGGCTGGGGTGCTAGGGCTGAATACAGAGAGGGGGGACATCATGTGAGCTGGATTTGAACAGAGTCCAGGCAACAGAGTTGCAAACGTGTCACCTCTCGATCTCTCTGCACAAAGGAAGATGTGTGGTCAAAATCCTCTGGTACTGCACAAAAGTGCCGTATTACTGCAGAATGGTGTGAAGAGGTACAGCGTTATGACCTTTCTACTTGGGAAGACTGATACAGATATAGTAGTGCAGATAACCATTGTTCCCACTGCTGCAATCATTCTTGTATCAAAAATAAAACAAGATTTATGTATATCTGTCTGGATAGCAGTTTATATTGTAGTGGGAAGGCCTCTGTAAATTAATCATGCTTCAAAGACCTTATCTCCTTGTTTAGCCCATTCTCCTAGGCAAGTAATAGATGGTATAACATAGTCCCTGTGGCTTACAAAGGATCAGAGAGGCTGCTTTCCTAATTGTAGGAAGAGGGCAGTGTTTCTTTCAGTTCTAAGCTAGCTTTTTTTAAGAAAGGAAGGGGCGGTATGAGTGAAATATCTAAGATGTGAATCTGGAGGAGGATTTTTATCACATGTAGACATGCTTCAGATGGGATGAGAGAGAAATTCTCAGCCTTGCCCACAAAGGGAAATATCAGAACCATAGATTTAAGGGAGGAAGCATGTATCTAGCCTAGGTGCATTTCCTGGTATTTTAATTTTATATCTACATAAATTTCTGGGTGCTTTGTAGGTAACTGAATCTACCCATTTGATTAGCCCTTGGACGACTCTTATCTACAAGTGCAGCCAAGAGGATAATTATTTAGAGCAGCACTTTGCATCAATACTCTGCAGCTTAGTAATGAATGAGTATTGTGTAGATACTAAGTTGTAGGCCAGACTATACTACTAGATTATGTCAAATTTTAGGAATTCAGGGATGTAGTGTAAAAGCATGTGAGTATTTGAAAAAATAACTCTAAGTATAGTGCTGGTTTCCATCTCAGTTTCCATCACAAGTTATCCAGTGTATGTGGTTATATGAAAGTCTGTCTGATGTTCAGGTTTATTCTTTCTATTCTTGTACCTCTTCTCCTTTGGAAAACAGTGATTAGGCTACTGGCTAGTTTTTCTGTCAGGTGAGCTACCATGTTCTTTACACAAATTTATCCTGCCCCCCTCTCCATCGAAATCATCCCTGATTTAAAGATCATTGTTAAATAGTTGATATTTATAACATGAACTAGGAATGATTGCTGTCTGGCCAAGTAGAACTGAAAGAAGATCCCACAGTTTGTGATAATAGCTTCATAGTGTGCCCTGAGGGCTGCTGAGCCACTGCAGTACTATCGATTTCAAGATATTGCATACAAGTTGTCAAAATGTGTTGTTAAATAGGATTTTCGCCTATTATTTGTTGTATGTAGAACATCAAACACCCCACAGAAAGTCTCAGTGGAAGGACAGCTAAGGAGTCGGGTGAGTATGACTTGAGTCGCTATAATACTCATGATGCCCACTTTGTTCTAATGCAACCAGGTTTGTGTGAAACACAGCCACAGAAGTTCACAGGTGGACCTCTCAATTTTGTTGTATGCCAGGTTCATACTCCTTTGACTCTTTCTTGAGATTTTTAATCCTGCAATTTAAGGGAAATGAATTTCAGCCACTGGCTTTTGCATTGCTTTCTAATTGTAAAATTGCCTGGTTCTTTGGAAATTGCCCAAGGATCATGAACTACAACAAACCTTTGGAAAATATTGTTATAAGTTCCAGATGCTCTTAGGAGTGTTTCCAACAGCCTTCAGTGATAAAGCCTGCAAACTTTCGAAAGCTGGCAAATGCATCTAATTCCCTCCAGGTCCAATAGCTACTACAACCTCCCTTGGAGCCTTGAACCATAAGCTCACTGTACTTTTGTTGGGTATCTCGGACTTCTCTTTAGCAGATGATCAGGATGTAATCATGTTAGCAGTGAATTTTACATTAAAGCAATCCCAAAAATACTACCAATCCCTTTAAGTTTATGAACCACATCTCTCAGAAATGAACCTGAGTAACAGAAATTGTGTAAGAGTCAGATAATCCTTCCAGCTGCAGAGAACTCTGCTGGCAATTGTTTTAAGCAGTTACTGGGGGATGAAAGCACTGGTTTAGCTGTTGAACAGTAATAAACGGAGCTTTTTCTTAGACAGCGGGTTTTTTTTTCCTTTTTTCTAGTCATCACCCGATTAACTGTGTATTTTAATCTGATGCTGTAATGGTTTACCTCAGTTTTTCTCCTACTGCTTTTCAGCCCAGAGGCATTTTATTTCATTTACTTGCATTCTGTAATACTTCCCTATTATATATTTCCCATTACAGTGATCACTGTTGTTTTGAATGGTTCTTGATCTGAAAGATGCTGCAATTATTTTATCTACATGAGTTTCAGCCTTGATGGGGTACAGAGCAGGATTGCTATTTTGTATAGTAGGAGGTTTTATATATTAAATCCTTTTCTTTGACCTGTACCATAGAGCATTCAAAACTAATAGCTGTAAAAATGTTTGGCTGTGGGCCCATGACTGACTGTATTCTAGTTGTAACAGCTAACCAAGTCCACCTGCCCAGCCAAGGCATAGCTGGGGACAGTAATATCAGCTCTGACAGCTGAATCCAATTGGGTTATCTGTTGGGAAAACCAAGAGCAAATATCTATTCAGCCTCAGTCCTCAGCTAAGCTGTAGCTGCCAATCTGAGGTTTTTCTCACTGGGTGGGGCCACCTAGGCAGTGCAGGTTTGTATGTGTGCAAGTCCAAAACAGTAGAGGCTTCAACAGTCACCTAGGGAATTAAAATTGGATTGCAAGTGCACCTAGACCTTCCAGCTCACTGCCTGACCCTGGCTGATGTATTGTCATTCTGTTTGCAGGGACACCAGAACATCTTATTAAAGACTCCTAAAAATATTCTATTTCCAAATCAATGAATTAAATGAACCAATCTCAGGTTATTTAATAGACCAAACAGAAAACTACTGAGTCTGATGGTTCCTCACAAGCCATCCAGTTATCCCCACAATGGTGACATCTGCCATCCATGTGACAAGCGAAAAGCTGGGGGCAGTGACCTCTTGGTCAGGCAGAACACAACCCATCTTGTCACGTGGGGCACAGCCCCGTGGTTTATATTGACAGTTTAGGGGCTTGAGCATCCGTGTAGACAAACTTCCTAATTTATAATCCATAAGGGATCTTTTTCAGATCATGGGTTATGATCAGTTTCCTTCTAAAGGATTTTATCTCTGTGGGTCTACATGAGATTCTGGAGAGGTGTTCTTCCTTCAGAGCCTTTTCTGGAAGAAGCCTCAGGACAATAAAATGTTCTGGCTCTAGTCTCGTCCAGATGCTATTATAATCACTCCTTATAGGAGTGCTCTAAAAAACACTAAATGCTAGGAAAGGAAATGATGAAAACATCATTCTATTAGCATAACATTTTAGGGATTTTTAGTTTCACCTGCTTCAAATAACTCATTTTTTCTTGGATTATTAGACTTGGAAGCTGTGTACTCTGCCTGGGATTTAGGTTTTAAATATGGACAGGCTTCAAAATGGAGTGTTAGACTGCATCAACAATGTTTTTCATGACACAAACTCTAAATTTTCTGTGTATAAGTATTTATTTTTTCTTGCAATCTTTCTTCAGTGTTTGTGGTGACTGTAATGTCACCATCTGTTCAAGAAGAAACAGACTAAGGTGCCAGCTCAGATGTGTCAGAGAGATTAAAGCCCTGTAGTGTTCCAAAATTTCATATTATGATAAATCCACTTGGTTTCATTTAATGTATGTCTATACTGGTTATTGTTTATAGTCAGAATGCCGAACTATAAGAGTCAAATGTCAGAAGCTCAAGACTAACTGGATACTTGGGGGGAAAACTTCGCTCCAAGAAAGCTGAAAGCAGGTTTTCTTCTGACTTCAGTTTGCAATGTTTCTGAAGTTAGCTCTGAAACTTACCTGGTTATTTCGGGCCAGCTTAGTAAAACACCTCAGTTCAGAACGGGCATGCCTTAGCAGATCGAGTTGTGTCAGCCTAGTCCTGCATTTCAGCATTGTCCTGCACTGATGCTTCAATAAGAGCAATGCTTCTGTTTTACCCTTGTCGGAGACAGTCTGTCAGAGATGGGATTATACTAGGTGGAAGGTCTTACACCTTGGCACGTGCAGTTTTCAAGTCCAAGTGTTGTGCCTAAACAATTAGTTGTGCACATTTATCTAATGACTTTTGGGTGGGTGCTAACCCCTTTGAAAAATTAATCACCGGCATGGATTTTTTCTGCAAAAACTATTTCTATTATTAAAATATTTATAACGTGAATTATTTAAAGAGGTTCCTTTATGTAGAAGGATATTTGCCAAACAGATTGCACAGGAAGCAATGATTATGAGATCTATAAGCAAGCTGCTTGTTTCTGTAAAAATATCCAACAGGACTGGATGTCCCTTTTGGAAACAACTGAACCAAACTGGAACCTGCAGTAGGGGACCAAATCCAACTACATTTTGACAGGATCCTCTTCTGGCATTCAGATCCATTAATCTGTATAATCTGATAGTTTCTAAACTCTTCCACTCATTCAGTGTCCAAAGCACATATGAGATTTCTTCTGCCATGGAGAATCCTCTGCTCTGGCAGTGAGGATAAGCTGAATGCATTCCCTTGCCAAGGCTCCAGAGTTTGTCACAATGTTAAGTTTCAAATAACAGAAAAGAATGAAACTGTGGTAATAGTGATACTTACATCAACAAAGAGTGCTGTCATCTCTGTGCATCTGGGGAGGTTCTCAAGGACCTCTGGCTTCAAACCCTTATTAGGATCTTTCCTATTCTGCCCCAAATAGAGTTTCAACCCGCACTCTGTGGTGTTAAATACATTCTCCTGCCAGCATGGAGCTACTGCAGCTACTGCAAGTTCAGAAGTAATTGTAGACATCAGAACAGGGTGTGAAGGTCTGACTGTGGAACTGTTCAGCCTTGCAGATATTTTTAGATGGCTGAACATCTCACTTAGTGTGACTTTTAGAAATACTTTTAAGGAGATTTACATAATAGTTCACTTTTGTGTGCAGAAGGAATATTTCTCAAGATTAATGTTGCAGAAGTTATAAGCAATGCCTGTACTGAGTACCTAATGATGACAGCCAGTGGAAAGGCTAGTGTTCAGATTATTCCAAGACTCTTCCCAGAAGTGTTTTCTTACCTTGTCTTCTGAATCTGGCCATTGTTGGCTAGAAGGATCAGACCTACTATAGGAAAGCCTATTCTTGTAAATACTGTCATGACCAAATAGAAGTTGAAAAGACACAAGAAAAGAAATAGGCTCCCACATCTAACAGAGATAAGCAAGATATTTGCCAGCAAGCACCTCACTAGAAATTATCCTTTGTTGTCATTCTCCTTCAATAAACAGTTTGAGTTTAAGGTTTGAATTCAAGAAAGGTTTAACAAATTTGCTGAATGCTGAATAGTATGAATATTTGACTCAAGCATAGCTAGGTAATAAATGTGATTAATTCACTCTAGCATAAACCAGCCATCAAGTTCATAAATGCAAGTAAAGGCGGTAATTTTCCTTCAGACAACTAGGCCAATTTGTGAGAGTGCTATCTGGCTAAGAAATGGATGTATCTTGACAGCAAGTACACGGTATTGAAATAGTTCCTCTTTGTGTATATAGGAGATTCAGCAGCTACTCTGTCAAAGAAACCTGACGTACTCTAGCATCAAACATTAGAAATAGTTACATTTTAGAACAATCTGTCTCACTTTGGAGAAGAATCAGTGCAACTGAAATGATCATTCTTTCTAGCTGGATCATAGGGTTAGCACATTCCTCATGAAAGGCAGCAGGTGGGATTCAAAGAGCTTGTACACTTCGGAGGGCAGAAATGCTCCTGAGATACTGTACCATGGAAAATTTTGTCAGTTCAGCAACTCCTCTATTAAAACAAACAAACAAAGAAAAAGCCCCACAGTAAAGTGCAAATCTGTATGAGTTGTGGTATTTGAAGTTCAATCTGAAATGTAAAGCATGCTTCAGTAGTTTACATTAAATGTAACACTTCAAATCCAGATACTTTAGTACCTTTACAGAATTAAAGTAAAGTAGGACATAATAATCTTCAAAATCCCTAAGGCTACTTTTTTTGAGCATTTTTAACCAAGAGCTTAATCAGTAAAAGGAAATACGTGGAAAAGGCTTTAGGCATACATAAGACAACCCAAAACTCATAGTGACAAATCTCAGGCAATGGACAGGATCAGATGATACATACAACCCTATCAAAATCCTTTTTTACACTGAATGAAACAGAAGCCTCTGGGCATGTGAACTCAAGCATGTGAAGAAGTGAGCAAATGTTTCTAGATCAGTTTAGTTTTTTCATAACCTGTTGAGTTTGTTCTTTTAGTTCACTTGAGAGTAGAATACCTGCAGCTGTCTCAGGTACAAAGTAATGGGTACTTTAAAACTGTAGAGTAATTATAGAGCAGACAAGATCTGAGGTCAGATCTCTACATTTTAAAGTAGTTTTGTCTCCTGTCATGCTGTCAGTCATATCTCTGTTAGTGGTTGGTACCTAAAACCAGAAGGTCTGAATAAGAAGTATAATGGTGTAAGCCAATTGTTCCCTGATGTAAAAAGGGGGGAATTAATTTTTGACCCCTGCGAGCTGACTGGTGTATGTCTGGAAGTATGAGATTTAATTAAACAGATGGTAGCATACATTACTGCTTTAGAAATGTGATTAATCATTATAAATGTTCTAGGTCCTTTAAAAGAATGACTAGAGCATCTGTCTATCCACACTGAAACAGTGTACACCCACCTGACAGGAATCCATCTCCATAACGTAGATGATACTTGTGTATGTGTTAATTACTTTGCATCTTTATGCTTCAGTTCAATGGACAAGTGCTGGCACATTCTTTTAAATAAGGCAGATCTGAATTTAGGCTGCGTTTTGATTCTATCTGCTATTGAATTTTAGCATCAAAAAAAGCATGAAGCAAAAAAATCCAACCTTAACCAACCAGTTTTCAAGAAGCCTGCAGATGAAATTTGGTGTAGACTTCCAGACTAGGAAAAGGCAAAGTGCCTTTGCCTGTTGTGGAGGTGCTTTTCTTCACTGAATCACCAGATTGGTTAAGAACCCCATCACTGTAAATCCCGGGCAAGTGCACTAACATTAGTCCTAGAGTGTTCTAGGTGACATGCTCACCAGCTCATTTCAAAATACCTCTCATGTTACACATGCATGTGATCCAGCTTTATCAGCAGTCCATGACCAGGTGAGCTGCCTGTCTGAAATTCTCTGCTTTTCATGTATGTTATCTTAACACTCATGGCCACAGACCAGGTGTCTAGGAGCATTTGTTACACAGGCGCTTGGCAAGTGCCTAACAACTTGCTTGTGTTTTTCTGAGGAAATACAGCATGAACTCAGGAGGAGCTTGCTAATGCCGGTCAGTGCCTTCTGGTGGGTACCTTTTCTTGGATAGTTATGAGCATGGTGATTTGTTTGCTTCAAATAGATATTATATTTTTTAGTCATCTATATTTATCCATGTTCTGTCATTTAGTTCCATCTGCTGTAGATGGGAAATGGAGTCTTTATTTTAGAATCCCGTTCTGCAAACTGCTATCAGCTTGAGGCTTTCAGAGATTCGCAGTGCTTTAAGCTGGACATGACCCTTTTTTTTAGTCTGTTCTCTAAAGTGCACACCTCAACTTATTTCATCTGTGTTGTCCAATTGCACATGGCTGGCTGATTTACAGAGTATACAGCAATCATGCAGGAGATATTTGGTGCCTTGCAGGATGCGGACAGTCCCATGCAGCTCTCTGAGGTTCCTCTTCTTGGGAACATTTCAGTAATCATGTTCAAAGAAAGAAGAGATGAGACCAGCTTGAGGCTGAATGATAGCCATCAGTAGCCAGGGCTGCAAAACAGATACTGTAGACTGAACTGATAATCTAACTATATAGGTTTCTATATGTGTTTTCATTTGCTAAAATTCACATTAAGAGCCAAACATACTCAGACAAGCCAGATTGCTCTGTTTCTCTTGTTCAGCAGATCAATGGATTAATACTCTCTATCATTTTCATATGACTCTGAAAGGCTTACAGAAATAAACTTACTTTAGAGGATTACCTTCTAGTTTCTGTGTGTTCATAAACGCCATCTGTTCATATCCGAGAGCTGGGTGTTATGGTAACCTGAGTCTTTGAAACTTGAGCTAATTGCTGAGTACATGCCCATACTGATGGAGCACATATGCATGTGGGTGCGTAATGCTGGCATGAGGATGGTGACAGGGAAAATCCAGAATATGGGAAACCTTTGAATGGATCTTGCCTGCCAGAATGGTCAGTTTGGAAGCAAGGAGGTCCTCTCCTCCACAAGTCCGGAAAGCAAGGAAGGTTACTTGGAATACTACAACATGCCCAGAGTCCAAGTAATAAGGGCTCTTCTCCCTTGACAATGTAAATCGAAATTAGGCGAAAAGATGAAGGAAGGGAGGAAGCTTCAATGATGAAATTTCCTTTTTCATATAAACTTTGAGATATCTTGTGGGTGATTCAATGTGAACATGTCACCTGTTCAGTTCATTCCATCTGTACAAAGAAAAGCTCAGGATTCCTGTGGCCATGGAGTGAATTTGAATCATCATGCACACAATTCCATGTGCATTTACCAAACTTCTTAGGTTATTCTTCATAGAAAGTTATTTGGCATAGGTACACAACATTTTCTCAGATTACTTTTGCTCTTAAAGTGTCTTTCAGCATGTGGCCATGTAGATCTAATGAAAGTTAATAAAACAATTTCACAAAGTTAGACAAGTACACAGCCTGATTCCCCATAGTTGACTGTTGTATTAAGAAGTATCCTGCTATTGTTTTCCTGCTCTGTGCATCCATTAATTATGGATCAATTGTTCAATTCTTTAGGAACTCAGGTGATGCCTGGGCTACTGAGTTGTGAAATTAAAGCAATGCCACAGTGAACAAGAGAGAACATGCATTTACTTTAGAACCATCATCCTACGATACTGAAATTCCTAGGACAAAAGCATTTTTCTTCAATCAATAATTAAGCCAATTTGTAAGAATGTCCTCTTCCCCACACTGCTTCTGACTCTTCTAGCATAACATTTATCAAGACCTTCTTTCTGAGTAACAGTCTTTCCACATTTTTATAATGGCACAATCAAAAGAACAACTGCTTTACAAAGTGAATCTTGTATTTCAGTAACATCTAGCCACTGAGGATAAGCTCAATAAATACAGTATTAATTTGCTATTCGACATGCTGGAAAAGTGTCAAACCAAAATGAGAGCAGTGGCTTCTCAGCTGCTGGGACCAGGAGGAATAGCACGCTCCAACACATTGCTCGTTTTGCAGTCAGTCTCTTGCTTATGATTTCACTTGGATTCCTGTAATATTTAGCTGGTTAAGTCAATTCCTCTTCACCTTTGGGGAGTGAAATTTCTCATGACAAGTCTTTTGTTAGTAAAAATTGTTTGCTTTTGAAAAATGTTCTCTAGTGTAAGAACCTGTATAAAACTGAAACTAAATATTTACACAAAATAAAAATATGCTAACAGATAAAGATAATGGCCTGTTTTTCATTGCCTTACCCTTTGTTCAGTCATGTACATCAGACAAATTAAGCAATTAAACAGATTATAGGAAAAAAATCTAGCACTTTACAGCTTTTTTTTGCATGGGGCAGAAAGGGAAATTAAGCTGATACTATTTTCAAATATCTGTCGTTTTCCTGAAGTGCCAAGTCTTTCAAAAGGACTGTATTCAATGGCCAGCCTCCCTGCCATCATCTGCCGATTTGTAAATTATCTTTAACAACATGGCGTGAGGTCATGCTTGTGTATGTAGGTAGGAAGGGTCTGCACGTATGTCTGCATCAGGACTCAAACTGGTGACTATCTCACCACTTTGCTGCATTTACCCTGAGCCTGATATGTATGACAGACCACACGGATTGCCGCTGGGGTGAGCACAGGTAAAACGGTGGCTCCTAGGAGTGCTTGCAAGTGCAGCTCGTGTTATTAACCCTGGGAAGTGTGGCACCGATGGCTGTGCTGCTGAGAACCGACCTGCTGGTGTCAGAATTCTTGAAAACTTCAGGACAACGGGTACAAACCAGTTTGTGCCAGGATTTGCCCCAGTTCCATCACAAAGTGCTGCTCTGTGCTGTGTAGCAAAGGGTCGTTCACACTACTCCCCCGAGGCTGCCTTGGGTGTCTCAGCAAAACACTACTCAGACACCTCAAATTTGGAAGCCCGACCTTCCTCTATAGTTAGTGAAAAAATAGTTAAGGGCTTCTAGTTCATTCATGACACAAAAATTGTATACCTGATGTTGAGTGGGTTAAAAATCCTTTAACTCTCTAAAATCTAGATGTGTATATTTCATGTTTGGCTTTTGCCAAATCTTTCAGCCTTTAAAAATGTTTTAGTGTTAAATGTCTGAAGTATAGTTTAAACTTATGACCCATAAAGTCAAGCTTAAACAAAAATGTTAATTTTCATTTTTTCCTGCTAGGTTACCTAGAATTCCAACTTCAGTAAGGCAGAGCTGTGACCTGAAAGATGAGTTTGTGATTCAAGCTTGTTTAGAAGTAAAAATTACTTCTGGACTTTCTGTTTTGTTTCATTTTGCTTTCCAGAGAGGAGTTCATGATCCTCTGTGATGGGAAACGTTGTCCTCTCTCATGTGGTCTGTGAAGGTGTGAAGTGTATAAAACGAAAGCTCAAAGTGTTTCTTTTTTTTTCTTTTTTAGGTTTGAGCATATTAAATGGCATGAAAACTTGCTTCAGAGTAGTCACATAACAAAGATTTTTGGTTCATGTAAGTAGACTACAATATTATGCTGTTTTGTCTGGGCTTGTACATGTGATACTTTCCGACATTTTGGTGAGCGAGAAGCAACAATGTGTACTAGGAATTCGGAGGAAATTTTTGGCATGCATGATTTAATGTAGAGTTACAATACAGAGAAATTTTAGATGCGAAATCTTTAACCTTTGAAAAAGCCATGTTGGAACACTGGTTTGTTAATTTAGAAATGAAAGGGTGAAGCTTCGCTTCGTTTCTTTTGAAAGGTTCAGCCTACACATATTTGCCAGTTTCTTCCAAAAAATACTTCTCGGGTGTAATAGCTGCCGAAGGATGGTGACATGGTGCACTGCTCTGGTGGTGGCTCATTCATTGACAAACTGCCTGCTTTTGGCACTGGATTTATATGGCCATTTAAAGAGAGAAAATTCAGGTCCTGTAGACTAGACAAGAGCATCATATGTGCTATTTCTCCATCTAATGGAAATGTCAGCTTCCCTGGTCACTCTTTGTTCTGCCCAAGAGATTCTGTGCCTTTGAAGGGTAGGTGCGTTTTATATAGGATGAATCTCATGAAAAGGGCTCTTTTTTGCCTCCCAATGGAATATTTTTTGCATCCACGTATGGAGCTCCCTAGAAAGGGACAGAACTGGAGGGGGGCTGAGCATTTGTTCATTCTCGTGGTCTGGCTGGAAGGAGCATCAGAGAGCTCAAGTCCAGCCTCCTTCAGATTTCATATCCATATCTTCCTGAGGTGAATACAAATGTCTTCAACTTACCTGTGCCAGAGGGCGTAACGATCCCATGGATGAGTTTGTCCAAATCCACTCCCAAACCCAGAATTCATCTTGCAGCACAGACACGGTTGATTGTTCAGGGACTAGGAACTGCAGTCTTAGAAAGGCTGCATCTCTGGACCTCAGTTCGGCAGTCCTTTCAATGGGGCCGATTAATAATAACAATACCAGCCTTAAAAAACAGCTAGAGCAATTTAGGTAAGCTGTTTAACAGAAAGTATTATTAATAGAATTCTTCTGACAGCCAGACAGGGATGACGCTTTTCACTGCTATATATTAAATGAGAGTTTTTCCCTTTTTCATGATGGGTTGGAACAGTGTTAGCAACCATGGCAAACGCATTTCCTGATTGCTTTTTCCTTTCTTTCTAACTTCAGAATACATCTCTTCAGGGACTGTGTATCATTTACTGAATTGCTTCTGTTTGCCTCCCCCAGCCGCTGCCTGCTTTGTCAGCAGCCTGGGATCCAGCCGATGACATTTTTCACTCCTTGTCTCAGAGGCACACGGTGCTAAGCCCTGCCCAGATGCTCTTGCACGCCTTTCTGTAAAGTCTAATGATAGAGCTGTTCAAATGAGCAATACTCATAGCAAGAGGGGCAGGTCTTGAGAAAGAAAATCAGGCAAAAAGCAGGCTTGCCTTGGATGTTGAAAACAGTTGGGAAAGAACTTGATTTCCATTTAAAGGGCACTTCTGCTTTGCCAGTTCTGAAGTGCAATGTGTGGTAATAAGAGATGATTTTGCCGCACAGTAGCCTGAATATAGTCACTGAAGCAGGGTGAAATTAAAAAAGGTTTCTTCTTACAAGGCATGATGTAATAATTTCTGTCATGCTTACAGCCATAAATAGCAATTCATTACACACCAAAACTAAAACAGCAAATAGTTGAGGCTACAGGTAGTACATAAGTAATAAAACCAAAGCCCATCTAAGGACCCAGAGGCTGAGTGCATTTTCTACTTTATTTATTAGTTTTCATCTAGACCAGAATAGACTAGACTAGAAATAACCATCCACCTGCTCTGAGCACCCTGCCAATTATTTCAATCTACGAAACCAAAATACAATATGAACAGCTCACTGCTTCTAGCAAAGTGCAATACCCACTCAGCTATTCCTGCCCCTGATTTTCCACCAGTACTTTAATTCATTTCTCTCTCTCCCAGTGCCAGATCACATAGATGAATATTGCAAGCACTGCTGATAGATGCAATAACAAACTATTCTTTTCTTTTCCTCATTTTTCAGTGAAAAGTAGGGATAGTTGCCTAAAGTGCAATGAAAACCCTTTGCAGTGTCTGTTTTTAGAAGCAGGCTTGTAAATTATTAGGCTTTTGTTCCTTGTTCTGACTTTTCTGAAGAGATTGCTTTTTCTCTTTTCTGTGCTTAGCTACTTTATGTAATATTTTGAACTAACAGCTTCCTCTCTTTGCTCCATTCTACCTTTTAACTTGCTAAAACCTAGGAGGATGAGTAGCAATATTGCTTTTAGTAGGAGAAAGGTAAATGAAAATCTGCCAGTGTTCTAGCTATTTAACCATTATGTCTGTATTCCTTTTAATCTCACTAGAGGTTAAATTCAAATGTAAATCACATATTATTCTAAAAGGATTAACACCTTAACAATTAACGTTCTTAACAATGAATTTAACAGATGTTGCTGTTATTTAGATATAGATCAAGAAAACAGTTTGGTTTTCCCAAACATCTAAGAGCGATTCTGTGTTACAGCAGTAGTTGGGAAGCCATAGATGAAATCTTAGCACCCTTGGAAATCAGTGGCAGAACTTCCTGGAGTGCCAGTACCTAGATTTAAAAAAAAAATTAAGTGCCCAAATCCCTTTGAAAATCTCAAATCATTCACAGGCAACGTCATCGTGACATATAGAAGCTTTTGGGTGTGTTACCTCACTGTAAATCCAGAATTACACTGCAAAGTAACCCCACGGCATTAACAGCAGAATTTAGCAAAGGACTGCTGAAAGAATTTAAGAGACTCAGATGCCCGTATCCATGATTACTCCTCCCACTCGTTCTACAGATAGGATTGGTTCATGCCTAATCTGACTCCCCACAACTGGGTAAGGCTGCAGACACACATTCTCTTCTGGAGCATCTGTGCTGCCTAAAGAGGTTATGCTCCCATCCCACACCGATCTGTCTCTTTTCCCTCTTGCTCTTGCTTTGGTTTTCATCACTCACCTTGTACCCTGCAAGTCTTCCAGCTGTCTGTCCAAACCTCACTGCTATTAGCAATAGCCACTGAAGGCTGGGTCACCAAATAGGAAATGAGGAATTCTTTTGCTGAAAAGGAAAAAAAAGTATTTTCCCTTTTCTAGTCAAGGAAAATAAGTGGAAAGGATGAGATGTATTCTTTCCAGTCCAAAGTCCAAGATGAAAGGTGGATTTCTCATTGGCTTCACCTTGTAGTTCCCTTCTTTTTTTATGTAACAGAAAAACCAGCATGGTGAATATATGTTGCATTTCAGATCTGCTCTGAGTTACGTTGTAGGGCAGCCCACCCCTTCTCCAGTGGATGCACAGGATCCCCAGGGATGAGAGTCTCTGTATACCTTCCCCTCTCTCCCCCACTCTGTTATGTATCCCTTAGGCTTTGGTACAATACATGTCATATAAGCTCTGAGCTGAAACTTGACGTACGTAAGTTTTTGCTTTTTCATTTCAGGAGACATGTTAGCTTGGTACATAAATAAATCTGAAGGTGACTACACCAAATGAAATATTAATAAAAACTCCTCCCTCCCACTTCTACCATATCTTTGGTGAGTCTTTGCATCCAGGCAAACCAGCTAAGTGACTTTCCGAGCTGCAGCAGATGCTGCCTCTTCCCTTCTGGTCCCTCATCATCTCCTGCTGTAACTCCTGAGGCCCTGGTGGCTGCTCCCAGTGATCTTGGTCTCTGTGTGTGCTGCAGGCTCCTGGTGCCCTGCTGTGCACAACTCCTTCTGCTCGCCACTTATGCATTCCCTGAAACCTCTTTCTGGTTGGGTTTATTTGCTCCCTCGATCAGGAACAATGTTCCCCTTCCCAAAATGGCTACCTGACAATGGCAATGCCTTTTCAAAGGATCTTACTGCACAGACTGAGAATAAAAAGATGGTATCACTCACAGGAAAACTGAAAGCCTTTGCTTAATCAAAAGGTGTTGTATGGCCTACTTAATGTTAATAAAAATGATTTTTAAGCATAATTCAGAGAGAGCTTTGATACGGAATCTGCCTTATGTGTTTTATAAAAAGGCTGAAAAGTGCTTCTGCATTTCAAGACTGTTTCCTTCTATTGTTTTAGTAGCAGCAAACAGTGATGTGTTGCTCCTAAGTACCTTTGTTTGGATGCAAAACCATATATGAAATGGCATCAAGGCCTCCTTTAAATATCCTGGCAAATAAAAGGAGATAAAATTAAATTTATGGATGCTTATTCTAAAATTCCATATTCAGTGCCCTTGAAGTATTGCAATCCTAAATTCTTGAGATTCCTTACAGATATATTGTCAGGCTTAGAACTGAGTAAAGGTGAACTTTGTTAAATAAGTTCATTATAATGGTATTTCATAGGTTTGGGCTTGCGATTAATGGATTGTAATTTTATACTTTAAGACTAGAAGAACATGATCATATAAATAGTCTTATTGAAGTTAACAGGCCTGTTCTTTGAAGAAAAATGCCATTCAGCAGAACACTTAAATGTACGCATAGCTCTAAGCATATGTTTAAGTTCAAATGAAGTCAATCTATTTGGTTTTAAGAGGACTTGACTGTGCTTGGGTTCCTTGAAACATTTATATTAAATATATAGGTTGGCTGGTGAGGTAGCCTTGGGATGTCATTAGTGTTTTAAAAACAATAGTCTTTCTAAGCACTCGTGGCCATTAGATAAGAGAAATACTATTACTTGGCAGCCAGGTTAAGGCCTTAAAAACTGTCATCTAATATGTTTATTAAACTTTTGTATGTATTGTACAGATGCAAAGAAGAGGATTTCACTGCATACCAGTTACTGAAGACCGATCCCTACTGCCAAGTGTTGTAGATTAAAAGTTGCCAGAGTGTTGTCCAAGAAAGGTGGTAAGAAGAGGATTTGCTATTTCTAATTCTTCTGCCTAAATATTTGGAAAAAAAAAATGTGGATTTGCTCTGAAAGTAATTTTCCTTAGGTTATGTTGAACTTTCCCTCCATTCATAGCTGGTGATAGTACCTTATGGAAGAATGGGAAAGAAATCTCTCTAGTCATACTTCTCTGCAGTGGGCACAGCATAGCATGATGAAGGAGCATCGCTGACACAGCAGTCACTTCAATGCATCTCCCTTGCAGCAAAAAGCATGGACAAAGCTGCACTGCATAAGGGTAAAGACAGAAGTTCATTTATTATATTTCTGTAACAAAGACATCTAATGTCTTTATTACAGGAAACTGATACAGAACAAACAGGAACATTCTACATTATTAAACAGGTGTATAGAGGTTGAACGTACTCTTTGCTCTGTACACGTAGGACACTGCATATACAAATGAAACTTTTAAAGTAAGCATTCTAAGTCTAAATCTCAAGGTCCTTATCATAGGTAATCTATCAAGAAATGCAAAACAAACAGCACACTTAATCCTCCTTCTTAAGTGTATCTGTAGGTTACTTGGCAGTGTAAAACAATCACAGAATCACAGAGTGGTAGAGGTTGGAAGGGACCTCTGGGGATCACCCAGTCCAACCCCCCTGCCGAAGCAGGGTCACCTAGAGAAGGCTGCACAGGACCTTGTCCAGGCGGGTCTGGAATATCTCCAGAGAAGGAGACTCCACAACCTCCCTGGGCAGCCTGTTCCAGGGCTCCGTCACCCTCAAGAGTGAAGAAGTTCTTCCTCAAGTTCAACTGGAACTTCCTCTGCTTCAGTTTGTGCCCGTTGCCCCTTGTCCTGTCGCTGGGCACTACTGAAAAGAGCTTGGCCCCATCCTCCTGACACCCACCTTTCAG
>Ga0065711_1037802_pt1 | contig 19449 bp, 14 predicted proteins | sample Hoacrofraction12_FD_59098 | JGI IMG/M metagenome (GOLD analysis project Ga0065711, IMG submission 59098) | Hoatzin crop microbial communities from Cojedes, Venezuela - Epithelial fraction 12 v2 (version 2) | ecosystem: Host-associated > Birds > Digestive system > Esophagus > Crop | place...
GGGGTTGGAAGGGACCTCTGTGGGTCATCTAGTCCAACCCCCCTGTCGAAGCAGGGTCACCTACAGTAGGCTGCACAGGATCTTGTCCAGGCGGGTCTTGAATATCTCCAGACCTTCCTCCTATCCTGTCCCACTCTCTCTATTCCCGCTGTCTCCACTTGAAAAGTCCCAACCTGCTCTAGGTGACCCTGCTTTGGCAGAGGGGTTGGACTAGATGATCCACAGAAGTCCCTTCCAACGTCGAACATTCTGTGAGTTCTATTCAATCACGCCACTTAAGGAAGCTTTTCGTATCACTTAATTATTTTTGCACCTACTAGAATCTTTCTGAGGAGGTTCATCAGAACAGGACACACTACTCAACTTGTGGATGCATGTGTCCATCCTGACATAATTACAGTTCTTTTGTTTCCCTATCTATGCCCAGTAATTCCAAGTATCAGACCAACTTTTTGGATCCAAACTAAGCACTAACCTGACAACTTACGAAAACAACCTGACATTTTCAGATATTTACTGTATCTCTCAGACCTCTTTCTATGTTGTTGCCATGCTAATTCGAAATCCCTCATCACGTATACAATGATAAGGCTGTTTTCCGTCATGACTGTTTTACGCCTTAGAGCACTGAATTTCATTTGCAATGTATTCAGTTCAGTCACTCAATACCACAAGATTCTTCTGCAGCTCTTCACACTCCGTGTTCATTTCTACCACACTGAAAATCAACAAACTTTTTCATCTCCTTCTTTTTTCCAGAGAATGTATAAATATGTTGAAAAACACAGGTCATGGCAGAAATCTCACTTGGACATTACTGGTAAAAGAGAAAAACACAAACCCTGACTATTTATTCTGCTCTTGATCTTCTACCTTTAGATAGTAATCAAAGAATCTTCCTAAATCAACTAATGTTCTTCAGCAGTCTTTGATGAAGGACATTACTAAACTCTTTTTAGAAATCCAAGCGGACTCATCAGTGCCAATTTAGGTTATCTCCTACTCTTCTCCCTGAGAAACAAACGTTAACTCTTTGATCACCAGTAGTCTGTTCTTTACTGTGGTTTTTGACATGTCCATTACAAACTCAAGCTTGCATGTCTGTAGATTAGCAGTTTTTCCTGAACTTTTTTCTTAAAAAGTGGCGTCACACCTGCCACCTTCTGTAGAATACACATCTTGATCTTTGACAATCACAAGTGGCTGTTATAACCAGAAGGACTTAGACATGTAAAGGATCTTGGAGGAAAATTACATACATACACATAAATCTGGTAAGCAATTCAGATGTCTGTCTGGTGGAAGAGCAAAAAAAAAAAAAAGACAAATAAAGGAACATACATCAGGAATCAAGTAAAACATGCTGGCAAAGAATCTCAGGGGCTAGAGGGTACCCAACTAACAGAAAATCTCTCTTAACAGTCAGGTTGACATACTGTGAATCATACAGAAGAGAAGCTTTGACTAAGAAGCCACACTTGCTGAACAGCTGCAAGGAAGGAGTCTACCACAGAGGAATGTGAGAATCCACGAACTTATAATAAACTATTGGCTGACAAACTGATGAAGACTTTTGACAGAAGGGAAGTCATTTGCGTGACTACAACTTTCAAGTATTTTCATGATCAATCCAGGAACTGATTGCTCCTCTTTACTGGGCTGTAGCCTGCTCTTTCTTTAAAGCCAAAGAGGTCATATCTCAGCTTTCCCATTTGTTGAAGAGGAGAGGGTTGAACAGGTCATACCTTCCAGTTGACAGTTCAGCAATTTCACACCTAACCTGCTTTCAAATACTCGGGTGAATACAATTCACTTTCTGACATTTCACTGTTTTATCCCTTTGTTTTTAGAGTTTTACTCTTGACATTTAAATTCAAGACAGGGCCACTGAGATGTTCTCTGCCTAGTAAGGAAATATCCCTAAGCTCCATACGAGCAATTACTTCAGAGATATCACAACACAGGTTTTGGTTCATGAAACAACTATAATCCACTATATCTGACTTGGCCTCTTAGCAAAAATAGCAACATACCAGATAACTCAGATCACTTGGAAATCAGATGTCCAGTGACAGTTCTGGAAATGACGCTAATATTCTAATGTGTAACAGCATGCACAAAGAAATGCCTATCAATCATACTAAATTCTAGATTCAACTACAAACTTGTCAAGTATTCCATAGTTTGCTTACTGTGTGTAGCCTATTCACTGATAGCAGTTCCAGATCAAATATACCTATTTTAACACAAACATTCCTCTTCTGTGTACTGAATGCTTTTCTTTCACAGCTTAACATAAATTTTCTTTTTTTTTTTTTTTTTCTTTCTCTGTATACCCTAGGGAAACATTTTACTGTGTGTGATGCCAACTAAAAATCTTTGCTCCAAAGATGAAAGAGAAAAGGGAAAAGGCAAGATGGAAGCTAAAACCACTCTCCCTTTGCAAAGAGATGGGAAACTCTTGTCATCTGACAGCAAGTATCCCCAGCAAATTGTGTAACTGTGGTATCTTAGAAGAAAAGCTGCTGTTAAGATTTCTGAAGATGGGATTGCAAACCTGGGTACCCATTAAACATATTTATCTACCATTTATTACAGGAATCTCATGTACAGACAGATAGATAATCACTATGTATATATCTAGTACAGGACAGAATTGTTAAGCGGTATATCTCAGAGGTCTCTGTGAATATGTCAAGCTACAAATTCTAAATTGCAAGCACTTGGCTCACCGTGATACACTGAACTAAAAATTCTTCTACCAGTTACAAAAATAACTCCTAGCACCTTTTGTGCTTTACAATGAGGACCATTCAACACTGATGATCAGAGGCAGCTGATCAGAATAAAGTAGGTTTTCATGGTTAAATATCACAAAATGGTGGCTCAGCAGATTCTATGACCATAAAATGAGTTTTGGCGAGTTAAAAGAAAAATGTGATCACCTGCTTACGTAATCAAGCAGACATCTGATAAAAGTAGCTACACATTCCAAAGGGGAGAATCCCTCAGCAGCCATTTCAAAGTGAACCTTAAAATTTAAGCAAGAGGGATAAAGGGTGCCAATCGTATCTGAAATCTTCTGTTGCTACAAGTGTAAACTTCTGAGAAAAGGATGTGATTCAGCCACTGGTATACCTGACGTAAAAGATCAGCACACTTTTTTTTTTTTTAAACTCTTATTGCTTATAGCTCACAAAATGCTATTTCCATACAAGGCTGACAAAGAGTTCAGGTCCAAAAAGTGTAACAGACCATCAAAACATTGCAAGCCAGTTAGTACCTGGAACATCCTGAACATCAAGTTTCTGTTTTTATAAACAAACATATGCTAAACAAACTCCACGCTGGAAGCAGTACATTTTTCAGATTCCCTCTTTTTAATGAGACAAACAAGCTACTGTAACTGTAACTTGCTTGTCAGCCTGCTATTCCTGCTACGGATTTGTATATTCATCCCTTTAAATAGTCATAAAAAGATACTATAGGAAGGTCTATTTGCAGATAAAATAAAATGCAACTTAATCATATGTAACTATAAAATCATACTCAGTTCTAATAAGATACAAGCTTTGGCATATTCTTACAAATCCATCATGACAGAAACCAGATGAAAAACAGGCACCATGGCATCTTCTTTAGCAAACTTCTCACCTGTAATTTCGCTAATTTGAGTTTTAATTGATCAACCTCACAAGGTATGCACAACACTAATAAATCTGAAATATTACATTCCACAGGCTTAGAATTTATTTTGTAACCACATTACCTCAGCTTAACATTGTACAAACACATTCAAAATCAAAATCTTCAAAATCTTTGCACTTGCTTTTTTATTTAGCCAATATCCATTCCAGTCCAACATATTAGTATTACCAGGTTTATTACCCTACTGTCTAATCAGCCGAAGAAACCCACAAACACCATCCATGTCAAAAATAACCACTCTTTGGACCTGAACTGGACACCACAGTAACTAGCTCTCTAGGATTTTGTCTTTTAAACTGAATTCCTTTAAACAAACAAACAAAACAACAACCAAAAAAACCCAGAGAAAATTATTAAAACTAAAACCTTTATATGATGACAATGATCTTCCAAAAAACCACCCTCCACAAAACTATTAAAAAACTCCATAAATAAGCAGCTCATGATTTTCTGAGAACAAGAGTTTAACCACTGCCCTATTTCTTTATAGTGTATATATAGCTGGTTAGAATGTTTCTCAAAAAAATTCAAGAAATCTGCCTCACTTCTACTGACCGTATTCCCACTTTATTATTGATACATGTGGACACAATACAGAAGTCATTAAATAAGCTGGAAAATCACATGTAGAATATAATTTTAAGTGTACTATAAGGCAAGACAGAACTACATGAAAAAGAGAACATTTTGCCCACAGAGCATCACATTTAATAGCTTTCTTAAACAAGATAACATGCATTACTCATTCATTGTAAAATCCAAGCATTCACACAGTGAGGAAGTGTGGAAATCAAGTATGACACTATTCTTTTGCTACTTCTTGAGTACCTGAAGTTACATATACCTATTTCCACCCAGATTTTATACAGGGAAAACCGCTGATATGAATCAGCCATGACATGAGAAAAAAAAAATGCCATCCTTAACGGAAAAATACTTGTCTTTTACGAGAACCTGGCAACAGAATCTTCGTTTGCAATGTATGTCTCAAAAATTCAAGGTTTTTTTCTGACCAAAAGTCTCCTACATTCATATTCACAAAGTAGTACAGCTGACATTGGACTGTTTTTTGTCTCTCTTTGAATTTTACAAGTTTTGAATTCAAATAAAGCTATGTTCATTTTTTTCTAAGTTTGTCCACGGTCTGTGTTTTATGCAGTTACTATCTACATCTAGACACTGAAACCATTTTTCTTCATTTATGAGCCAACATCATTATTTCACTGACCATCAAACACCATATTTGTTGATTTAGAGAGAACATTTTATCATACTGAACTGCTGTATTTTATCTGACAGTAAGCCAATGGTAACAACTGAATTTTCCAAGTTAGTCATAATACTGTGTGGGATTTCTTTTGTTTGAACAGTTAATCCCTAGGACAACACAATTTAAAAAACGAAGTGGACACCGTTTCACCAACCATTTTGGCAACCCCATTATCACATTTATGTTTGTTTACCCTTTGTGTTGTTTTCTGGTCAGCAAATGTACAGATTTCTCTTTTAAATATGAAACTTAGCTTTAAGCATGAAGCATTTGGACATTGTTCTTATATAGGTCAGTAGTAGTTTATAATAAATACATGTGCAAGATGAGCTCATGTTAAGCTTTTAATTCCACTATGATTACCTTACATTTCTGAAACGGAGCAATTATAAAGATGAGGCATACTTACACAACATTTTAACACTATTATTGCCAAAATCAACTTCTTCAAAGACACAATATTGTCTTTAAAATGCCGTTCCTAACAATTGTCTTTCACAACTGATTAAAAAATACACGGCAAAAGAGGAGACAAGCAAAAACATTAACAGTCCAAAGAATCATTGTAAGACGTTTCCGCGCTATCTCACAGATCAAAATACATGGTGCAAGAACAGCGATGTTTGCCACAGAACCACAGCTTGTTTTCCCCACTGCTGCTCCCCTTCTCCCACTAATATCTGGAATTACTTGGTGGGAGGCGCTGCTATGGTTCTGTGACACAGCTCCTGAAGGGTCACTTTTTCCAAAATATTTTGTCTGCTTACAAGGTAGCCAAAGGGCTTTCAATCTCCACTACTCTGGTTCTTCTAACTACTTTTCTTGTAATTATCCCCAATTATGGCATTGGAACCATACAAACCATGTGGTTTCTTTCGGTGAAACAAAGCTGCCGCATACTTTTTCCAAAGCTCGCAAAAATTATGTCCTGACTAAACAGAATCCTGCAACAATCTCCATCTCACTTCACTCACAGACTCCAGTCAGACTCCAAACTCATTCCCACATCATCCCTGAGGTTCAAGCCAAGGCAAAGCCAGGTTTCAGCCCTTTCCAAACACCTCTGAAACAAACAAGGGAAAGAAACAGCTTCTTGGTTCAGGTGCAGGAGCAAGCACTCCTGAGGAACACAGCTGATTAGGATTTCTTCATAAAATACGGATGTTAAAAAAAAAATCAAATTATTCTGAGCAATCTCCTCCCCGCCATTCCCTGAAATGAAATGAAACATACTGAGTTTGATATCTGAGTTGAGGTTTATTTTAGGATAAATTCCTTAGATCTAGAATCGCATTTCAGGAGACAAAAAATGTAACATCTACTCTGAGCATACTCATAAGCACTGCTCTGTGGAGTGCGATAGAGCCACTTTGTCTGGTGGTCTGCCAGGTTTGAAGTAAGGACAGAAAGCTGTTCCACATCCCAAATTAATGCCCTAGAGACCAGCTTATACAGCTGGCCTGTCTCTAGGTCAGTGGAAATGTAATTATCTGCACAAAAGCTTAAAAAAAAAGAAAAAAAAAAAGGAAAAGAAAAAAAAAGAACTGTATGGGGACAAAGAAGGCAAAAAAATACATTTTCTCTCTCCCTTTTTCAAACTACAAGGAAAATCAATCTCTCCTGTTCTTCCCTCCATTATTTCAGACTGCAGTGACAGGGAGGGAAGGGGAGTTACTGACAAATTTGTTATTATATTATCTTGAGAAAAACAGTATAAATGACAGAAATAGCTTTCAGATACGTAACAATTTTTTTTTTCCACAGCTGCTAATGCCAACCACTGCTTCAAGCTGCTGGTGTAAAAGACCATAATCTCATTGCAATTTAGGTAGCAGAGCCATTTTCATTTTACACTGCAGTGCAAGGATTAAATGTATCTAAAAATTTTGTGCTTCTTTCAAGTGTTGTAACTAGTGACAGTGCTTCAGAACACAAGAAAATTTTTATTCTTACAGTGAATATACAGGTCACAACCTACATGCTGGAGGAAGAGAAAGTTCAGTTCAAAGTATTTTAATATTCATCAGATTAGTATATTTGAAAAAATAAAGATTCATTATAAAGGAACAATAAGTCTGTGATATGAAGATTGGAAAGCAAGGAGATGGACATAGAAATGTTGTTTAATATTTAGAATATGCCTACCCTATACGGGAGTATACGCAGAGACACCAAGAATTTCTGAGTCATATTAACTGAGGTACTAGAAGCAGTCTGGTTTTGCTGGCTGTTAGCAAAAAGCAGCAGGATTTGTCAGCTTAGGAAAAGCACTACATTAATGCAGCTATAATGCTTGTGAAATTCTGCCTTGTTCAGTGTCATGGATCACAGGGATGCAGCTGTGTACGTATTTTCCTACTGATCAAAATCCATCTAAATTCCAGCTGAGCCTAGTGTTTCCTCTTGGATAGGTGGCTCTGAAGGCCTACACCTAGCCAACAAAGGCCAGATGGACAGATCTGGGTGAAATTATTAAGTACGTATTTGGGCTTTGGGAGAGGCTGGAGAACTTGTGGCCTTATTTTCAACTGAACTTTTTCCCAAAAGCTTTTAAACTTACCTTAAAACACTGAAAACCTTCAGTCTCTCTCATGTTTTCAAGACCTGAACAATACCCGCTTTGTCAAACTATGTCAGCAGACTGGACTTCCTGCTGCCTAAGTACAGCAGCCCTAAAATGGTAGTGCCTATCATGACACACCAGAAAAGAAGCTACAAAAACAGTAAGCTGTTTATAAAAAAACTGTTTTGAAACATTTCAATTTTCAAATTTAAAAAAAAAAATTCTTCACTAAGTAGACTTGATAGTTTTCCCTTATACAGCCTGGAAAAGGACTTCTGTAGGAATCTAAAGCACACAAAACTTGTTCAGCAACTACCAGTCCATGATACAAAAGGTAGTAACAGAAACACTGCTGCACACAGGCCCAGAGATTACAATACCTTCATATTAGATGCCTCGGTTTCCAGTTTTGTTAAGTGATTGGAGTTATCCTCTAACTCTTGCCGAAGGTTGGAGTTCTCCATCTTTAATGCCTCAACTTGCTTTAACAACTGATCATATGAAGCTGCGGCCATCCTGGGCTACCCTGAGCCCTAAAAAAATAAGAGAAAATATTAAACATTTTAGAAAAAAACTCCAAATTTATTTAACCATAAAATTACCTCTCTCCTTCCCATTTACCACTCATCTGTCCAAACAATTTAAATTCATTAAACCAAACTATTAATGCCTAGAACGAATGCCAGTTCAAAGACTTTTTTCAGTGGGCTTCCACTTGATACACACAATTACGCACACAAGTGAAGTTTATTAACAACTGTGTTAGGTATTAGGGGAACTCAGAATCATAGCATCATACAAAAGCATCCTTACTATTTGCATTTCAATTCTAACACTGAGAAACTACACAGATAATAGACCATATTTAATCATTTTTGGATAGACAACAAGCACCGTCAACCATACCTAAATGATGACGACTGCCTACTTATTTTATGAAACAAAAGATAGTTTTCAAAACTGTCAAAATTCCTAGGAATAGCACACACTAAATGAGATGCTGTATGAAAGGCAAACAGTAAATACTGAGGAACTTCAGAAAAAAAAGCATCAAGTGTACTAGTAATCAAGTCTTTCGTAAAAATACCCTCCAAGACATAAAGATTTAAACAAATATACTTACAAAATTCCAACACAAGAAGTGGTCATACTGCACAGCAGATTAAAAAGATACAAGGCTTTTCTCGATATCAAGATATCCCATATTATTTTGGGTAACACCATCACAATTATCCAACCATTACAAAAGAGAAAGAAACACATACTCCAGTTTGAATTGTAAAATACAAGTTGTTCCCAACTTTCAAAACCAAAAACCATCGAAGTTGTTCATCTAACAACATAAGTTAACTAAAAAACGGCTAGCCACATTTGAGGCTCTTCAGAGCTGCAGCTATGAACTTCTTATTCACCAGTCACTAAAGAGAATACAAGAAAGCCTCGCACTTCCTATACGTACAAGTCACTCTTCCACTGTCATCGCAGGAATCTCCTAAGTATGCAGTCTGTAACTCAAATGAAAAAAATGTAAAAAGCTTACACGACAACACTCCTTTTCACGATTACTGCAGTACTTCAGAAAAGCTGAAACAATTAAAAGCTCTTAATTTAGGATTTTCTGTGTATCCTTTCACTACGCCTTTGACCTTACTGCTTGTGTAACTCCTTATATAACCAACTCTGCTCTTCCAGATGAATCTTAATTGAATTATTCAGCCTAATAAGAACAGGTAAAATTATTCAAAAAGTTCCTCAATACAAATTTTGAAAATCATGTTTGATTTTTCTAAATTTAAACTCAACGAAAAGTAAAAAAGAATATACACCACTGAAGACAGGAGAATAACAAAAGCTGTAATGCATTTGATATGACCAGTTTATTCCAAGAACCAAGTCTTCACGCTCTAAGTGCCTGTCATCAAAGACAGGAGAAGCAGGAAGCCTGCAACGTACCGAACTGTGATATCCATGACACTACCAATAAGCTGAACAAAAAAAAGTCCCTAACAAATTTCTTCTCCAAAATTTGATCATGCTTTACTGGAGATCTCATTCTTAGAGAAATGAAGGCAATCAGACACTTCTACTCTGTTCTGTGAATTCTGTGCTTTTACCATCAGGCTGTTTCACCTAAAAGCTGGAGAGCTCTCAAAGACAGTTCTAATAAGAAAGAAATTAAAAAAAAATCAAAACGGGCAGACTGCTTCTGTTCCAATTCATGTACGGTCTTATTTATAAGTAACAGTTTCCATTCTTATTAACAAAACCAACAGCTGTAGTTCACATTTCAGAACATCAGACTGCATGGACACTTCTGCACAAGCCCAAGGGAAGGCAGCAGAAGTTGAAACATTATTCACATTAGTTGACATAAATTAGTATTGTATTGTAATATTGATAGAATCTGTTGGTTTCAACTCAAATATACTACACATTTATTCATTTACATTTAAGTTACAGAAGCTGCTGTGTGCCATGTATTTGACATGCATTTTGATTCTAGCTGGAATATATTTTTCTCCCATTATTTTAATTAATGCTTGGTATGAAAGGACAGGTAACGATAAAAAATACCAAATTTTTCCATTTTCTGTCCACACTACATAATTCTCACTCGTGAATCTGGAAGTTAATTAATAAGATGCATACATGCAACAAAGAAAATGGAGAAAACTGAATGAGGGGAGGAGCTACAGCAGAAAGACAGCAACTGCATGGCTCTGGTATTTTAAATGCAAAATAAGTTTAAATGCACTTATGTTAAATGAGTAAGGATCCAGTTTCTGAAGGGGGCATTTGGTTTGTCTTCTTCCCCCTTCTGATCTGAGTTCCTAAGCTTCCTTCTGTGTACTTTATTTTCTTAACGTGGAAGTAGGACATCACCACTAAAAGACAGCATTCTGCCTCAGACCAGAAGTCACTTCCTGGCTTATTCAAATGTCAAACTTTACTCTGTGGGTTTGCAGATAAAACTGAGCTAGCCGATTACTGCAAGCTGGGTAATCCAAAACATCTTCATTTTTTTGTTAAATAGACACCCAAATGGGCAACAAGCGACACTGCCACAGGCAGAAACTCGCCCCAGCAGGAATCGCAGCAATGCCTGGCAGCTGCTCTCCGCTACCACGGCATTCACACCGGCACCTCAGGATACGGGACGGATTTTAATGAGAACCTCCTAGCAGGGGGAAGGAGGGAAAAAAGCGTGCACCATACTTTTGGGAGCATGGCGAGGTTTGGGCAAAGCGTATTTGCAGCCGGTAGACCCACACTGCAAACGGGACTGGGGGCAGACAGCCTCACGTTAGCAATACCCCGCGAGCCACTGCAGCATCTGCTCCCAGCCATGCCTGCCACCCTTCTGCCTGGGGCACCGGGGCTCCTCGGGGCCACACAGATGTACACCTACCTCCCTCACCCTCCATGATAGTTCTCCTTCTTCCTGCCTGTAAAGGAAGCACTATCACATATTTGAGGAGAACAGTAAACTACTTTTTAGAAATAATAGACCTCACCCGCCTCAACTGCACCAAGGCATTTGATACAGCACCACATGTAAAACCAGCTACAGCTATAACAAAGATGAGCAGAAAAACCATGCATTATTAAGGAGTAGCTCAACGACAACACTGGGCAGTGCTGAAAGCCAGACTGCTGGGCTGGAGGCAGGTTGTTAACAAAGTTCCCCCGAAACTAGACCACCACAGGTGTTTTCAAATGCTTCATTACTGACCTTGGCACAAGAAGTGACATCAAAACTTGCTCACATAAATTCAACAGGCTTCACAACGTCAGAGGACTACATGTAACACACAAGGAATCTGATGAACTGAGAAACGGAGCAGTAGAAACTTGGTGGAATTAAACAGCATAACAACATAAGGTCCCTCATGTAGGAATCTGGTCACCTGGAAGCAGTGAGCAGGGAGAAGCAACTTGATCCTCCCAGCAGCCAGGCTGCAGGGCACTCAGGCGCTGCCAACACCAGACTGGCACCAGGAAAGCAAACATGAGTTTCCTCCAGAGTTACCAAGTCACTTCACAAAGCTACAGGTGAGAAAAATGCATTTAACTGGGGCAGAGAAAGACGCTAAGTGATCAGGGGACTAGAGAGTCTCTCATATAAGAAGAGACTTGACAAGCAAGCCTTTGACACCTCAGCACAACAAAGGCTGGAATGACACCGCTACACTTTCTCATTAGGGAGAGGAAAACACTCCAGAGGGAGAAAAATATTTACATTAAAACACAACATTGACACAGAACAAATGGATATAAACTGGTCGTTTATCAACGTAGGCTGGCAACATCTATTGGAAGTTGTAAATTCAGCAACATCCTTGCCTAGCTCACTGGACAGGAAGGAACTGGACTTAACGGTTCAGAAATCCAATCTTTTACTCCTAAACTTCAATACAGAAGAATACTGTACTTATTTTGGTATCTTCAAGCTATTTGTATCTTTTCCTCAAGAAATAATGAAATGTCAAAGCCATTTCACAAAAGACACCTTTATTTAGCTTTAAAATGGAGGAAACGGACATGAGTAATGCACAACCACAAAGTAGCTTAGGCTTTCTGATGCTGATCACTATGACACCTCTCAGGCACTTAGACTGCAGAGTGAAATCACAAGGCCCCATTACACACAAGCTGTTCCACACACATTGAGCTAACACCCTCAAAATTAAAATCTGCCTTTCTTCTGGAAATAGGTTTTTACCAACAGCCTCAAACTAGACACACCAGATCAGAATTCAGGTACCAAAACAAATCCTTGGATTTATGCTCCAACTTTTCTGAGGGAAAAAAAAGAAAAGACTTCAAAAATTTTTTAAACACAGAATTGGTGGCATCAATAGAAATTGACTGTATTGCTGCATCCCTTTCTTGTAATTTCTCAGTGGTCAAAACACGTGCCCTGGGGAAAGAGTCAATCTCTGGACCCTCTCGGCCAGACACGGTTCACACAGAATCACAGAATGTTAGGGGTTGGAAGGGACACCCCAGAAGTAACCAGCAACCAGTGCAAAAGCAGGCAAGGAACTGTTTACATGGGGCCCACTAGCCTGAAGCTGTAGCACTGCACATACACACAGAAACATGTTCAAGATTATTAGGGCCAGAATCAGCTGAATCAAGAAGAAACGACTCCTCCCTGTACGTAACCCCTACAGCAGGGAGTAGAGGGGGAGGGGAAAAGAACTCTGGGCTCTGATACTTATTTCACATTTCATCCAGCACAAGGGAAAATGCATGATGTATGCAACACAATCCACCTTTCCGAACCTCACTGTTAATGCTTCAGTCAAAATCCCTTTCGCACTCTGCATTTCATCTTCACAGAATGGTCACCATTCACAGGCAGGAATGGAGACACCCCTTTCTCTAGATTTACTCCCAGAAATAACCCTCTTGGAACACAGAAACTTTGAAATTTAATTCTCTCATTATAAGCAGCACCTAAAATCTAGGTCTTCTACTTCCCTGACCCACATTTCTCATCGTTAAGAGGTTACTTCTCCATCTCCTATCAAAGTAAGGTGAAATTATGACACGAAATTTCATGCTTTACTGAATCAGCACTTTGCACGAATATACACATCAAAGAAAAATTTCAAGCTAGATGTACTCTTTCACACACTAAAATCAAAATTAATGAGAAGCCTAAATTTATGCAAACATACTGTTAAGATTTAGAGATGCATTTTTCTACATTAAGAAAACTATACCAGTAACAACTGTCCAGAAATCAGGAATTTAAATGCACTCTTTTTAGTCTCAATCCCAAGAGATAGGAAAAAACCGCAACATTCTCTGAAACTTACGATTTTTTTAATGATCAGAGCCTTCTTCTTTTAAATCAATAAGCATGCATACTGAGCATGCCCTAAACAAGTTCTTCTTAAGAACTCCAGCAATTTCTGATATATTAATTAAATCTCCTTATGAAAATATTTCAGGCTCCCATTGCTATTTTTTCATCCATAAAAGCTATCATTACCAGAGCATCCTATTTTTCTAAAGCAACTTTTGTAGAACAAATTAGTCTTAGTCTTTTCAGAACAGAGGCTAAGAATAATGTAGGATATAAAACACTACCACATTTTTTTTCAGCAATAGAGACAGAGACCTGACACTTGTCTACTTGCAAAGCTAGGTAACATTTTTAGATAACTACAACCTATTTGTTTCCATTTTAGAAATCTTCCAATGGAATAATTATTTTGTCACCCACAGTAACTGCCTGAGGGTGATTTTTTTTATTTGCTTTTGTTAGCAAATAAGTTGTATGGCTACTCCACACACCAAAAGCAGTGAAAAAAGGCAAACTACTTTCTTCAGCTAGGCCAAATCCAAAAAACAACTATGTCAACCAAGGCCCCTGTTCATGTATTTGATTTTGGATTATGAATTTTATTGAGAGTACTACATCGGAATTTCAACTCTCGAATCACAGAATCATTAGGGTTGGAAAAGATCTTTCAGATCATGAAGTCCAACCATCAACCCAACACCACCATGCCTACTAAACCATGTCTCAAAGTGCCATATCTACATGCTTTTTGAACACCTGCAGGGATGGTGACTCCACCACCTCCCTAGGCAGCCTACTCCAATGCCTGACCACTCTTTCAGTAAAGAAATTTTTCCTAATATCCAATCTAAACCTCCCCTGGTGCAACTTGAGGCCACTGCCTCTCATCCTATCACTAGTTACCTGGGAGAAGAGACCAACACCTGCCTCACTACAACCTCCTTTCAGGTAGGTGTAGACAGCGATAAGGTCCCCCCTCAGCCTCCTCTTCTCCAGACTAAACAGCCCCAGCTCCCCAGCTCCCTCAGCCACTTCTCGTAAGACTTTATCTCTAGACCCTTCACCAGCTTTGCTGCCCTTCTCTGGACACACTCTAGCACCTCAAAGCCCTTCTTGTAGTGAGGGGCCCAAAACTGAACACAGTGCTAAAGGTGCTAAAAGGTGCAGCCTCACCAGCTGAGTATAGGGGGAAGCAAAGAGAATTTAGCAGTCTGCTACCACCACCAGTAACCAGATGTGCTCCTGCGTTCTGTAACTGAAAATTTTTCACAATGCAGTTTAACTTCTTAACACTACAACTTGTAGGCATTGTCCATGAGTATCTAGATTATCATTTAGTAAGGCTGGAAAGGACCATCAGCTCTGATTTCTTTCTACACCACAAATTTCACCTAACTAGTCACTGCTGAGCCTGGTACCTTGTCCTTATTATTTTTTATCGTTCTATCAATTTTTGCCATTCATTCCCACATGACTAACAGGAAATTGTTTCTTCAAGGGCATATCACACCTAATACAGGGAAAATACATTCATACTGTCATGAGATTTTTCCAATTAGTTTAGCTTAAGCACAACTAAAACCAGGTTTCTGAAGCAGCAGATCTAGGGGTTCTGACTTGGAAGTGGCTGGTGCGAATGCTGGGGCAGCTGCCCCAGCTGCCCACCCTGCCCATCTCTGCACAGTTCCCACCCAGGGAAGGGAGACAAGCTCAGCTGCTCAAGTGGCAGCTGCCTAAACCACTGCAGATTACTGCCCAACAACCAACGTAATATGAAATAGGTGTTGGTTTAACTTACTGTGCTGGGCCATTAACCACAATGGCTCAGCAGCTGCTGCACGGCTATTTCCAATACAGGGGCAAGGCTGACAGACAGGGGCAAAAATCCTGCACAGCTGTTCTAAGGTAAACCAGCCCCACTTACTAACTTCAGCCTTAAACGGACCATTTTCATACAGCTACCTTTTATCAACACACTCAAGAGAATAAAGTGAGGTGGTTTTTTTTTGGCCATTCCTATTTTCAACATATCAAACCATGTCAATCAGCATTAACTCAATTTCTCTGCTGACTGAATCCCATATCAGATTTTCCACTGTTTTGTTTGAAGCTTGTCTTCAGATTAAATGGCTTACATGTAAATATCCCTCTGTTCGTCCTTTTCGAACTCTGGCAAAATATGAACACTCTACGTTCTGTGTTTAAGAACTTATCAAAAATACATATCAGTGGGCGAGGGATTGTCTTACCCATCCATCTCTGTTTGGGGTAAGCTTTCCAGGCTTGCTGATTCAAAAATGTTTATCTTTCACAGGCATTGTTTAATACTCTCCTTTCCTACTCCCTGAAAAATACTCCATCAGCCTCAGACTGTAAAAGCCCATTATCCTGATTCTTTCCAGACAGGGCAGAAAAAATTTATTTCTGCCTCATCCAGCACCACACTGAACAACAATGTTATTTCCACCTGATGCTAAGCCCATACTTCATTAAAATGGCTTTTGTTGCCAGCATATTTAATTCTCCTATCCCTACCTGCATGTAACAACAAACCTCAAAACTTCTAGTCAGTAGCAGCTAGAAGGGAGGCTATTTTATTTGATTTTCCCTCATCTTGGCTACCTGGGCACACAAATACTATGAGGAGTCTGAAAGTGCTGTGAGACTTTGGGTGTCGTTAAAGAGAATTAAGAATGAGATTCCGTACAGAATGAGAACTGCCCATGAGTGGAACAGCAGATCTGGTACCTTCTGTTCCTGTACTCACTCGTTCTGCATTAGCATGCTCAGGTCATCAGAGGGATGCAGGAAAGAGTAGAAAAGAGCCACCACACAAAACTGCTCTTCATCAGCTTTTTTTAGCAATAAGGGCTTTGATATCAGAAAGCGAGTTGCAAGTTATGTAACACTACTCCTTTTAATAAATTTCAAAAAGCTGACATTGAGAAAAATTGTAAACAGATTATACCTAATGGTAATCTTTGGATTAGGTACCCTCCTGAATTTCCGAGGTCTTCAGCCATGTACAAAAAACAAGGGCCAGATGAAAAGCCATTACTACTATCAGTTATCCCAATCCAATGTGTGAAAGAGTTAGTCTCTCTAAAAGTAGGTCACACAATTTTCTGTAAACCTCAGCTGCATCAAGAGGATTTTCTTCTTAGTTTTTCCATCCACTTCTGCATGAAGGTTATCTTTGCGGAAAGCAGACTAAAACACTGAAGCGTTACCACACTTGACCTTCCCAAATCCTTTTGACTGGGGGGGTAGCGAGTTTTTTTGCTTTTGTTCTTCCATAAATGAATTTATAGCTTGGCAAGAGCTTCCCATTCATTGTTATATTATGGGATACTTCCGTAAGTTCAATACTTGGCCTGTACTCACCAAGCATCATAAGCAGAAGAATCATTTGTTCTTCCTAACCAAAACATAACTTGGCTGATGAAGGCTCGAAATAACAAGTGATCCGTATTCTCGGAATTCCTTAAAAAGACCGGGAGGTGAAGGAAAGAGAACACGATGGTCTGAACTCTTGGTTTGCCTTCCTTATTACAGGTCAAGTATGATGGGGGTCAAGTGTGCATGTGAGAAATCGAAATGACTCCAGGTTTAGGATTTTATGAAAGAATGCTAACAAAACCCACTCCTATTAATAGAAAAAAAGAGTGAAATCCAGAGATAATACATTTCAGGCTATGAACAGTCAAGATCAGCTTTTATTACACTGCCAAGAAAAAAAGACCCACTTCTTCCTTTATAATTCTGGGTTGGGAAGTTCCTTAGCTGGTTAGTCATGCTGCATTCGGAATACGACTGTGAAAATACGAAACGTGATTTGCATTTAAATACTGTATTGAACACAAAGCAGTCCAAACATCATCTGAGTCATAACTTATATTGGACCAGGGATGATTCACAAGCCTAAATACTCATTCTTCGTGATGATCATCTTTGCTATTCATGGGTAACTGTGTATGCCCTCACTGCATATGACTTGCTCCTAAATATACTTTCTTATTTGTCATAATCTTTTAAGGATTCAATTCTAGAAAGTTTAAGCTATTAAAAGTCACCGACAGGTCTTTATTTTCCTTTTTAAGTGATAACACAGATCAAACTCAAAACCATTAACACTAAATAAACCAGCTTTAATTAAAAAAAAAAGAAAAAAATTTTACAATAAAGAAACATTTCCCCATACTGGATGACCTATCAGGATCATCTTCGGTGTTCCCTGAAGTCCATTTGTCTTGCAGGAAACATATCAGTATCTGCTCGCACCAGGTCCTGCACGGACTTTGGAAAACCACCACTGGAGACTTGGTCTTCACTGACAACAATCTACTGTCACAGCACATCATCAATATGGTTGCATTACATAGATGAAAGAATAATCAATCATGTTTCATCAACGTTTTACCAACTGAATTAAGACATGTATTAAAATCCAACATATGAATTTAGAGACCAAATGAATCAATTTTAGCCATATGCATTTCCAACTTACGCTGTATTATTCCATGCTGATGATATACTAACCATGTACTATGCCAACATGTATTAGAACATTTATCAGAACCGAGTATTTTGTATAAATGTTTTGGCAAGCATCACGATGGCATCTGAGGTACAATGTTTAGGAAAGTCTGGACTCACAAATAATTTAAAATTATATATTTAAAAGTGATCTTCTATTCAAGCTGCCATTTTTTAGAGTGTGACTACTGTTTTTTCCGCAAATTACTCTGCTTGTTACAGAGAACAATACTAAGATCGTTTCTTTTCAAGAATTAAAAAGGTACAGGAAGAAGCATCACCACAGTAACCATCATAATTACTACTGTGCTTTTGTCACCCTCCTTCCTTTCAGAAAAAAGTGGTCAAAGCATCTCTGCACCTATTGTACGTTCTAATTTTTAAGCAACTGTAATGAATATTCAAAATGTTACAGGAGAAGCATCTAGTATCACCTGTTTTGAAATTACAATTACTCCAAATGGTAAGTCCTTAATCTATGTTTTAAAAATTACCATCATCCAAAGCCTCTCTTACTGATAGAGAGGAAATCCATGATTCAAAAAAAAATAATGGTATATATAGAAAATATTTTGAGGGGATGTTTACTATAAAGGAAATTCCAACTCAGTAAGTCAGACTTGTCTTCATCAAACCTTTTTTGTGCGTAATTGTATTTTAACAGAACTGAGAAGTAGGAAAAAGTGTTTTGCCATTTCTTTCGAGTCTCCTTAAAAATACAAAGGAGTCTGGTTCCAGGAAACTACTTTTAGTACATATGTTTACGTATATTTTCAAGGAACTGTAATTCTGACAAAATATTCACAAATCTATTACCTGCATCAGAAGCAACAAGAAAAAATTGACTAAATAGTAAAAACAAAGCAGAAAAAACATTAGGGAGCACTTTCAACAGAACAAACAGCAGAGGGGGGAAGTATTTAAAAATTGGAATTAATCGATATTCCATTATTCATGCATGCACAGTAATCCTCTTGAAAAGACTTCTATGCAAACCAACAAGCAGTATGTTTCTTGCTGCGCTTTTAAAAGGCATCTTTCAGTGGGTGACTACCCAAAGCAAGCCAAAAACGGGCTCTGCCGATCCCCTGAAGAAAACCCCATCAAATGAAAAACACTCCTTACAGCTCACAGCCACGGCCCCCCCCACGTAAGTCAACAGGAAGGGTTTTAATTCTCGACCCAAACAGTGAACACGAAATAATCTAGCAGCACCTGTGTCGTCCAAAAATCGCAACCGATTTTTGCAAAAGGAAGTAGTGTTCTGCTGGCAATGACCTAATTACTGGAATGAAAGCTGGGTATCTGACAAAGGGAAAGAAAGGACCTACTGCTTCATACATAATTTATTAAGATTTCCCACAGCATTCAGGTTAAGTCGCGGACCCGAGCATCTCTTTGTGACGTTAAACGAATGTGAGAGAAGTCAGCGGATCCCCGGGCGCGCTGAACGCGCGGCGCCCCTCGGCAGGCCGGCACGGCACGGCTCAGCTCGGCCTGGGTCTCGCCCTTCCCGGCGGGCGCCCGTGCTGCGGCAGCGCGGGCACCGCCGCG
>Ga0065711_1037803_pt1 | contig 19448 bp, 12 predicted proteins | sample Hoacrofraction12_FD_59098 | JGI IMG/M metagenome (GOLD analysis project Ga0065711, IMG submission 59098) | Hoatzin crop microbial communities from Cojedes, Venezuela - Epithelial fraction 12 v2 (version 2) | ecosystem: Host-associated > Birds > Digestive system > Esophagus > Crop | place...
TCTCCTCTCCTCTCCTCTCCTCTCCTCTCCTCAGGCTATTCTGCCAAAATTAAGAGCAGTAGAAAAATCTGCCAACCAACCCCAAAGAAATATTATCCCCGTTTAACTTTCCTACTCAGCTGCTTGCTCGCTGGCGTAACCCCACCAGGTAGGCACCTCGCTTAGTGCGGATGCCTCTGCCGCACTCTCCGACCTGCCTCCGTCCGCGATGGCTGCAGAACATGCAAACTCAGATGGCAGTCAGCAATATCAGTCGTGCAGCCACTTTTTTGATACTGAAAGCAAATTAATACCAGACTGTTTTAAAGTCCAGCTGCTCGGGGCTGGGGGGAGGCAGAGCGGTTCACTGCAGCTTTTTATGGGTACCCAGGGAGGACAGGGCGTCTGATCTGGTCTGACTGGTGAGCCTGACATCTTATTTCTCATGGAAGAGCCACAGGCTCTTCAGCGAGAGCGTGAGGCCGAGACCTCGGTCCCGCAGCTCAGCTGAGCGTGTGTACAAACTCCTCACGAGCCAGGGAGTTAAGATCGTCTGTCAACAGCTCCGTCCCATAATGTGCTGAGAAGCCTGGCCCGGCTCCAGAGCTAATTTTAAGCGTATGAGTAGCTTCTTTCAACTCAGTGAGAGCGGCAGGGCGAGGGGCTGGCTCTGGGAGAAGGATGCTGGGGCACCGGTGTGGCGGGACCCCGAGGAGGCCACCCCAAAGTATGATCTCAGGGGTTGGCACCCCAGGCTCAGCCATCCCCTTCCCCGCACGCACTCTCCCGCAGCCCGTTAGCTTGCGCTGGGCTCGCTGGGCTGCTTATATCACATAGGATGTCCTGTACGGCGTGGTCAAACCCCGTGCGCCGTATGACAAGCAGATGGGATGTGTCTTTTCCTGTATTTTTGCAGTAACTCTTCCGGATGCTCAGGAATGCAGGCTGGAGGGAAAAAAGGCTGTTGCACACCCAGAAATAAATCTCAGTGTACGAACCACACTTGCCCTGCCTGCGTTGTGCTGTTAATCTGGGCGTGCACAGGGCTGGACAGATGCAAGTGTGGCTGTTTGAGAGGAAAATACAGTCAGAACCACGACCAGGGGCTCTAAAAGCCTTAATATAACGAACTTGGGCAGTGGTAATATCTTCACTTCTGCGGGGAACTCCTGTCCTTTAGCAATGAAAATAGCCAAGGCAACGCCGAAAGATTTTACTGCATTATTGCCTCTTTTTTGCTTGGCATGAGTGATAAGAGTCTGTAATTTTATGTAGATATCATGTAGGTCACATTTTTAGCAGCCAAGGAGTTCAAAAGCTTTCAGCTGTTCCTGTTGCACTTATCCATTGAAATGTTCCTGGAGACGTGGAATAATTAGAAGAGTAATTTAGTTTTGGTTTGCAGAATTTCCTAATGAAGATTGGATCTTCAAAGTCGATACAGTACGCCCGTCTTTTATCCGGATCGCTCGTTGTCTCAGCCAAGAGTGTGTCTATTAGAGAGCAGCACTTACACGCAAAGCTCTCGTTATCTGAGCACGTGTAACTAGTTAAATTCCGTGTCTCCAATGTCAGCCAGATAAAGAAGGCTACTGTATATTTAGGACACAGCCTGCAGAAAAATTCTTACCAAAATACTGTATATCACATGGAACTGTTTTATTAAAAATGACTTGTTCTTAGTCTTTTCAGATTCCCATTGAATTTAGTGATGTTTTTTGAGTTTGAGAGGGATGCCTTGCCAGCTGTCTGTCCATCCTTTGTTTCTCTTCCTCCTAACTCATTTCCAGAAGATGTAGCCTCTTTCCCTTCTTAGCTGAACATCAGTATTAACATTATAAACCAGTCAAACATACCAGAAGGGTATTGGCAAATGACTGAATGATTTGTGCTGCATGTAATGTTGAACCAGGCAACTGTTGTGCTTACCAACCTGATTAATTAAATTAATTAAAATGATCTGGTTTTGCTCATGTTCCTTTCCTGTGGACTAACCTGGTGAATATGTCGGCGACATTGAAAATGCCCCTTGAGGAAGCACCTTGCTCTCTTCCTCCAAACACCAATGCGGGGCTGAGCATCTTGCAAAACTGAAGGGTCCTCCCAGCAGTCGCATGAGTTGTGCTGGTTGCTTGCTTTTTGGTCTTCTTCTTCTGAGATTCACCATAACCCTGCCCAAAGAGGTTCACTTAAATTCCTTTTGCTGCTTCAGAGGCTACAAGTTAAAAAATCAAAGCAATCCACACGGATTATAGTCAGAAAACATTGACATTAAAGAATCAGAACCAAATGCTTTCTGCAGAGGAGTTTTTTTTAATTTACAACAAGTAGAGATTCAGGAACTTCTGTTATCGAGAAGGAAGCCCAGGAACAATGGTCCTTTCCTGTAAGTATCAGTAAAGTGATGACTAAACAGGCGCTCAGTAGCCAGACAGTCAGCAAGGCTACCTCCAGCAGGCATGCACTGAAGTTAAGGATGGCTGCTGAGAAAGGTGGTGAAATTAGACACTATTTATTAAAATTTCCTGCCATATTCCAAGAAGGGGAAGGTGACCACGAGGCCAACAAGACACAACAATCACTGGTAAAGTGCAGCGAGGTTATCTGGCAATAAATTATACCCCTGCACGATCCAAGCCTCTCGTGCAGCTGTGTCACAGCTGCATTTCAGATTACGGTCGGGGAAAACAGCTGTTGCCTTCTGCACCGGTCTTGCGGACTGTTGGAGACACTGGTTATCTGGTTCACCCAGACCTGTCCTTGGCCCCGTAGGTCACCTTCTCTTGCTGGAAAGGCTGGCACTTGGGTTTGGCCGTGGCACATCCCATCAGCCATCACCTCGTCCCAGGCTTCAGGGACCTGGTGCCAGTCACCTTACCAGAGGTGACCCCGTACCATGAGTGTGAAAGCATCACTTGCTTTCACTTAGTGAAATAAATGCAAGATTACAAAGACTACACCTGGAGAATATCATCTTGCTAAGTGCTTAATGGGCCCACGCTGGCTCTTGAAGGCTCCATTCTCTCTAGGCGGGAGCAGATATGGGCTGTTACCATGGGAAGGAGACAGCACCGTCCCGTCTCTGGTGAGGAAAGCAAGTCCCAAGGCCACGGGAGCTGCTCAGCGGGGTTCCAGCTAGTGCGAGAAGGAAAGCAGGACCTCCAGACTGGTGTGGGTGGTGTTTGTCAGAAGTGACACGAGATTAATTTGGGCAAGCCTGTGTTCATGCATGACTGGGGAGTATTTTAGTAGAATATGCATTAGGGTAACAGCCTAATTAGCATAACTACAGTTAGTTCGGTCAAGGTCAGCTGAATAAAATACTCTTTTGGTGTCAGAAAGTATGGGGTAGTTAAAATAAGAAAGCCCAAGTTCATTTCATGTCTCCAAGACTTGCATTCTCGTCATGACTTTTCTCGGTTTCTGGTGCTTTCAATGATGATTAAACCTTTTCTCGTCTTCAGATGATCTCCTTTGGACCCAGCCCATGCTTCTGGCTCTGTCCAACCCTGTGTGCACATGCGTGCGCCTGCTCCGGGCACTGCTCTGACGTTCCCACCATGACAGCAAGCAGCTTTTGTTCAGAAACAAAGCTACATGAATTTATTTGAAAGTCTTGTTGAACTGGGCCCATTATTTCCCACAGAAATGACCGGCAAACAGATTTATTTGTCATAAATTTTTAGCTGAGTGATTCCTGCAGGTAACTTCTGACTGCAGACCGTTTGAATGTAGTTTGTGGTTAATATTGGAGATTTGAGATGATTTGCTGTAGGTTGCATGACAAATTTCTGCTCTCTTGGCTGCATGAATGTAACTCCTAGAATCAGATTTCTTGTAGAAATTCCTGTGTGTATAAAATCCGTATTTGTTTTCTGCAGATTCTTTGTAGTGTATGGCCGATCCTGCCAGGGGCTTAGCACACTGTCACTGCTCCAAAAAACCACTTATACCTGTGCTTAACTTTAAGGACAAGATTAGTTCCCCAGAAGTCAAGCCAAAGTGAATTTGAGCACGTGTAAGAGAAAAAGCAGTAAAGTTGGTTTAGGATTATATGATCGTGAAAAAATGTGTGTCCCTCCTTTGTCCTGAAAATGATGCCACACCATGGTGATAAAAGCCCTCTGTTTGTCATAGGCTTTTCCAGATTTTTTTCTTCTCTTGGTGCAGGATCACACCAGCGAGCAGCTGTTTTTTCATAGGATGAAACATGACTTTATTTTTTCTGGAGCTGGTAGAAAAAATTACCGAAGCAATAACCTGTTCTGAAGGGGTCTGTGGTTTGTCTTAAGGACAGTGACATTATGAAGAGCCTAAGGTCCAAGGCACTCAAAGAGCCAAGGTTATCAATTTGAAATGCCAAATATTTACAAAACCTCAATGAGAGCTTCTGCAACTCTCCGGAATGAACAAGCCGTACATTTCAGAAATGCTTCTTGCTTTCCAAAACTCCTGTAGCAGAAGGGAACCTGTGTAGATGGGTCAGAGCTCTCTGGAGACTTGCTTCTCTCTGCAGACACCAGCCTTTCCTTCTCCTCTCTGTGTTATAGCATAGCTAGGGCCAAGGACAATGCTTGTCAGCACTGTCACCTTTTGATATATTTCTCATTCATGTTTGAGAATTGCTGGGAGAATTTCATAAAGAATGGCCATCCCATAAACAGCAAAGTATTCTGCCTTCCACTTGTCAGCTCTTCTGGTTGAGCTGCCCACTGGCTAACCTCTTCTCTCATCCCTTAAAGGTCAGATCAGTTGGTGTAAATGGAGATGATTTCTGTGACTTTGAAGAAATTATGCCAGTTTATGCCAGCTCCAGCTTTCTCCCACAACATTTCCCTTCCTCCAGTAGAAGTGAAAACTTGCCCCTTTCTGAAACAGATTACCTCAGTACCATCATCTGATAATGGACATTATAAAGCCACATAGGAGCATGCTGTGCTCTGAAGGCCAGTACAGAAATACCCAGGCTAGGGATGACCAATCTGGGAATGAGGATGCCTCTGGAATCCAGCTAGAAGCCCTCTCCTGTGGCAGTACATGAAGACCTGCTCATCGGGGATGACCTGGAGCATTCTGCATCCTTCTTCATCCATCACACAGCCCCGAGATGCTGAATCATGGTGGTGATGGGTTGACAGTTGGACTTGATGATCTTAGAGGTCTTTTCCAATCTTAATGATTAATTAATTCTGTGATTCTATGAATCCTGCCTAACTGCCACCTGTGTCTTCTAATTCCAGAGCTGTAGGCTAAACAGTTGCACACTTTTCCAGCAACTCAACTTTCTACTCCTGGGCAAAACTCCTTGCTCCAGTGAGTTGCTCATCCTCCAGCCATTCTGTGCGGGAATGATGGTGACGTGTGGTGAAGCCATACATTCATGGATCTGATTCCTGTTACAGCAGGATAGACAGCCACGAGCCCTGCTACAATGGCTGGTGTAGCAAGAGATCGTGTTGGCCCATTTAGTCTAAGTCTGGAAGACCAGACGTCCTGTGATGGTGTAGATAGTCCTGATGTGCAGAAGCTTTCCCAACCCTTCAGCAAAAGGTTTTGTGCTCCTGTCTGGCCTTCACGATTCACAGGGATGCAGGATTTTCCCAGTCTCTCCCTTTTGAGCCGCAGCCCTGGGAACTCATCAGTCATCACGCTGCGGCAGGGAGGTGGGGAAGGGGGGCTGCCCTGCTCCTGTCGGGTGCGGTGGGGTGGAACAACCCAGCAGGGACACGACTTCGTGCGGGAGAGATCCCCCTTTCCTGTTTGTCCCCTTTTCAAAAGAAACTTGATCCAACAGCAAACAACAGTCCTCTTGCTAAGACCTTTAGGCTTGGGACTGACTTAACACTGAAGCAAAACTTTCCAAACTTTCCAAACTTCCCTTTCCAAACGTGGTCACCTGGATGACGACTCAAAATGCTGGTGTTGCAACAGGGCAAGGCTGCCCTTGTCTTTTCTCTGTTAGCAATCAGAGGGCTTTGGACTTCAGACTTCAAGAGTGTCAGCCTATCCGCCTCTGCAAAAGCTGTTTCTATTAATAAACACATAAAATTAAGGGAGAGCTTGGGGTCCCATCATTCCACCTCGGCATGCAACAACAGTTACGGGTAAGCCCCATGTGAGAAATAAGTCCTCCCAGCTGCTGTCCTGTTACCTTTAGCTATTTGGCTATTTTGGCTAGGTTGTCAAAACGTTCATTTCCTGATGTCTGGGAAACTGGCTGCGCAGCATCCACAGCGCCGGGCTCTGCGGCTCGCTCCTGAGATAGAGCGAGTCTGGGTGCGAGAGCTCAGGCCTTCAGCAAGCCGTAGTGCAGAGAAAGTTCCTCAGCAGCGGTTTTATCTTATCTGCACACATTGCTCTTTCCAAATCAAGACCAGCCTTTTCATTATTATAAACAACTGGAGAGTGGGAAAATATTCCCTGAGGCAAGAAGCAGCACTTGAAGTGCAGCGCCGTAATGGAAGCTGCAGCGCGCAGCAAAATCAGTCACTCCTTGAGGCATATTCCTGCTCTTGGTGCAAAAGTCATTTTTCCACCAAATGATACGCAGCCAAATGTCAGCTCTGTGAGTCCAACGAGGCCACATTAGAAGGACAGCATGCCGAGTTGCAGCTTTTAGTCATGCGAGGCTCAATCTCAGGAGGTGCTGCAGCCGAGCGTCCCAGCTGCAGTCCCACAGTGAGTGTCAACACAGCGTGCGTCAGCCCCGAAACGCTCTCCCGGTTCGTGGAAGCCGTGGGAGACACGTATAAGCTTAAAACTGAGCACACATGCTCAAACCTCTTCAGGAGTAGGCAGGGCAGGACCTTGCAAGACTCGGCTGAAACGAACCTCTAGTAACTGGATGTGCGTGGGGTCAGAGCACAGCTCTCGTTAGAGGTGATGTCCAAACTCAATTTAGGGAAGAAAGTTGCTATTTGAAAAACAAAGTTTTTTGTCCATAAAATTAAATTTTATCACCTCTCCCACCTCTTCTTCCTTCACTGTGGTGCTGCTGCTTTTACCAGTCGTTATGACCGTCGTTATTGTTACTCCTCATACAGTGGATCTGCTTGTTGCTAACTGTTACACGCAGAGTGCCCGGGTGTTTTGCAGTGCTGGTGCATCGTTTCACCCAGTATTTTCTCCAGCAAAGCGATGTCCTGGAATCGGAAGGCGGTGTTTGTGAGAGTGTGGTCAAAGTGCACCGCACAGCACAGGATGGCAGCCCCAAAGTCAGCCCTGCAGCTGTTGTGCTTCTCTGAAAAAGGTCTCAGTCAGCTCTTACAAATTTGCTGATGTTATTTCATTCCCATCGAACAGGTCAGGAGACCCAGAGCTGTCTCTTTCCCCATCTGCTCTTGCCTTCCCTGCACACCTTGCTGAGAGCTTGCTGAAAAGCTTTCCCCTTCGTTTCAAAGCCTGCTGGCACTCCGAGCCAGGTCGCTGCAACAAGGTGCTTCCAAGCAGGCAAAACTACACACGGTCTTCAAATGGGATTGTATCAGATTGGGACTTTGGTTTTTTTTTTTGAACTTATTTTGATCAACAGCTTACGAAAGGGAGAAAGGAAAGCAAAACTTGTACGGAGTCAAGGTTGGCGTAAGCCGCTTGCAGAGCACTCGTCCAGACTCTTTGCCCTCAGGAAGGGCAAGGAGAGCACAAAGAGGGACTCTTTGGATGCGATTCAGTCTCCAAAGGCAAGGGACGCTGCTGCCTGTGCCAGTTCTGGAGAGGGTTTCTTGGAAAACAGGACGCTTTGCAAGGAACACGAACCACTAGACTCCGTTGAGACAGCAGCGTTACGGTGCAATTACAGGATTTACCAAATCTGACCTAGCTGCTCGCTGCCAAGGGGGTGATCTCTGCTTCCCAGTTTTTCTCATGTGTTCCCTACCCTCTAGCAATTGCATGATTATGGGGTGTGTTGGTCCGTTGAGCTGCTCTGATGCAAAACTCTTTCACAGAAGTGGGTTTTGCTCGCTGCCAGACGAGCTCAATGGACCAACTCACTCTAACTGTGCGAGTACGGCTCTAAAGAGAAGCGATGGCAGCTTATGCCTGGGGCTGTAGGAGAGGATTCACGCCTTTCAGCGCAGCCTGGATTGTGCTGGAAAAGGTGAAAAATTCAGCTTCATTTTCAGAGGCCGTGTCTGAGCCATCAGCTGGACCAGTGGTGGTCGGATTAGCCCTAAAACCAGGACTGGGGAGACCAGTGCTGAGGGTGGGAGGGAGCTGTGTTTCTTCTTGCGCTGTAGCACAAACGCTGGCCCTGAAAAAACCACAGGGATGCAAGGCTGAGGCTGGGGGAGAGGCTGGGACCGTCCTTCTCAGAAGCAGACTCAGCTCGCCCGGCTTGTGAAGCCACAACACCAGGGCCTGAACCTGCTGCTGTTTGTGGGTAGCGCACGTAAGAGCTGCTGTGTCTAGTGGAGAAAAACAATACTGGTAAAACTAAAGTCCTAAACTAATGTTGTTCCATCGGTGTCAGCACTTGAATGTCATGGTGAGTGATACAAGCACAAGATTTTGAAAGCTGACCGTCTAGCAGAGTCGGCTGTTTGCCACAGCTATGTGGTCAAAAACCTGTTTAGCTGCCAAAAGACATTAGTTCGTATTCACTTGCAGTTCCCTTTCGATGGCAGGGAGCACAGTGGCACTTATGGCTCACAAGAAAGACGAGGGACCAAGCCACAGCATCGACAGCACACCTCTGAGTGAACGCAGAGGTCTCTTGCCCGTGTTGGCACCGACTGATCGTTGAGTGTTTTTTTGTTAGCTAATGGTGAGCGTAGCCTGGTATTGGCAACATGTGAGAAAGTGGAAGGGGAAGCACCAAAACATCTTCTGTGTTTGGTGATGCTTCATCTTCCTCTAGATGTGTTTATCTGGATGTGACTGTCCTATGGCTGGAAGGTCTCTGGCCTCAGGAGCAGGACACGTACCTGGTGAGACATGGTGGATTGAGGTGTCCAGGTCCCTATCTGCTCAGTCTTCTCCTTTTCCAAAGGCTCTTGCCCTGCAAGCTGCTGCAGCTTATAGTCTTTTCATGAAACAGGCACAGTCACATTTCTTGTAAAACCAGAGACTGTGCAGAACATTTTGGATCTCTGTGGACTGATTTCCCCAAAATACAGGTACTGAAAGAAACTTGTTGAAAAGGAATTAGATAAATGTTTAGATATATACAGATATATATATAGATATATTCCTCAAATGTTTTTTTCCTCAGATAGTGAGTACTTGGGCAGTAGACAAAATGAAGGAAGGAATAACTCCAAAATGTGGGAAAAAAATACCAAAGCTTTGTGCATAGTTTCTGCCTGGACTGAGCATTAGGGATGTATAGAACCGTTGAAATCAAAGGCAAGATTTCAGCTTGTTCCACCATCGAAAGAATCGAGCCCCAGATGCGTGTAACTGGTTCACAAAATTTAGCCAGTACAGTTGTTCAGGGTGCTGGGTTGTCTGTGCAGAGCCTGATATTTGCTGTAAGTCTAGCTCCACTTCGGACCCTTGAGACACTTTAAATTACGTTATGCCATACTAATTCATTGCTCTCTGATGACTACAAATAGAACGGCAACTCTTAATGAAAATCCAGCTGAAGGAAAATTATATGAGTCTTCCTGGATTTTTCTTTCTTTACTTTTACTCAGAGTTGATAAGTTCAGAAATTTCACCATAAATTATGTTTTCGCTTTCCCCTTACTTAATCTTTAGTCTTGAAAGCACAGCCTGCTTTAGATGATAATGGAGAGGTGTATTATAATCTCCGTGGAGCTGGGATATTGAGCAGCCCCTTCTCTAGAATGCACTGTAGGAAGCGGGAAGGGGTGGAACTCTGCGTACAGAAGAAGGGCTCTGCTTCCAGGCAGTTTATTTTCCATCATTTTATTTTATCTTGGTCTGGGCGTGCTTGCCACTTTCACTGGAAATCCATGTTTGGCTCCGAGTTTTAAGAAGGTATTGAAGAAGTGAAAATCAAATGGAAATATCCCCCATAATTCAGGGGGCTATCAGAGCCTTTTGCTACAGGATCCCTTTTATGTGTGAAATATTTATTAGTCCTTGCCTGTCCATTATTTGAAAGGATATCTGAACCAGTGTATCCTTAGGGAATCATGAGGGGAGCAGAGGGAATGTTTACAGTGAAAATGGTGCTTAATCTCCACGAATGACAGGAAAAGATTAAGCAAACTACAGATAAACCATCTTATCATTCAAAAGTATACACGCTGAATGCATTGTAAAATAAATACACAGCCGCTCGTTAAATCCTTTCTGCATCAAAGGACCAGGAGCACAAAAAGGACTTCTTCACCTCAAACAGGATTTACGTGGACTCTCCATCTGAAGATTTAAAAGAACTTCCACAACACAGAGCCTTTACTTTAGGAAAGGCTGCCCATGGTAGCCTGTTTTATACATGACACCGTGCTCAACTCACACATCCAAGAAGTGGGTGGCTTGGGTTTTGCGCCCTTTCTGGTTAATGGTAGTTCAAAACTGTAGTTGCTAACATTGGGTGATGACTATCAGGCTCTAACTGAACCTATGAAAAACCTAAATACTTAGAGAAAATGACCTCTTGATTGACAAATGGTATATTGAGAAGTGTTTCATAGCTGGAAAATTTTCTGTGCCTATAAAACTTTTATCAATAAGGTGAGAGCTCATGAAGTATTTTTCTCACTAATGTGTTTAGAAGATCATCTAACTGTTCAGATACTGTGTCATTTTCCCACTAAAACATCCTCTCTCACGACTAGAGCATTTTTCTACACTAAAGTTAACGTACCAAACCCAGAGACTTCCAGCCTTCATAAAAGTTCATTTTGTGAAGCCTTTCCTGGCATTTCACACTGAGATGAAAGTTCTTCCTCACGCAGTCCATCACAATTCCTCCGAGGCTTAAAGGCTGCGTTTCCAGAGTGCCGTATGGCAGCAACTAAAGATGATTGCAGAGACTGGGCTAAAGACAGGGGCTGTTTCATCCACCCCTGGAAGAGGATGATGTACAAAACCCTCACTGGGATGGGTAAAGTGTGCTTGATGTGCTGCTGTGCCACGTCACATCTCCCAGAATAAATCTCTTCCAGGTTAAGAGTGTCCCAAATGTCATCTCCAAAACTTGAGAAAAGGATTTTCCTGTGTCAGAAACTCACCTGTCTATCACTGGGTGTTGATGTTCACCTGGAAATGATCTCTGCTCCTGCTGCATACAAAGCCCTGCCACACTTACGGTGGGGGATTAAATGTTTCTCAATTCCAATTGATAAAAGTAATGACTTCAGGTAGGTACTTGATGAAAGCCAACCGTTAAATATGAAATCTAACCTGTTTGTTTTGAAGAAATCTAGATTAACTCCATGGATGGAAATAACCTTACCGCATATTCAAACCAATTGTAGCTGAATTCTACCCTGCAAACACAACATTTTAAGCTCTGGTTCTTCTTTTTATAAAAGCAACAGATTTGTACAGACTGTGCAAACACTTCGTGATAGACGAAAGTCAGTGTCCTTCTTTGCATAGGTCCTTTCTCACATGTAACACTGACCATTGCTTTTAAGAAAATAGATCTGACACCAGCTCAAGGGCGAAATTCTTTTTACTAGTTGGTGGAAGTGTCCGTGTGAGGACTCTAGATGCTGCAAAGAGAAGATCGTATTTCAGATGAAGAATTGGCTGGCATTTCTTCTTTCATCACATTATTGACTTCAGAGAACTCGAGAGCTGCTGAATTTGGGTTGCTGTCAAAAGGATATACAGCAGAATAAGTTTATCAGAAATGCTGGGGATTTTTTCTCTGTCTTTTGGCACTCTCAGAGTTGGTTAATTTTAAGTGGCATTTTAGACACACTAACATTAACCAGTGAAGGATGTTCATGTGGCGTTTCCCAGTCCACACCAGTGAAAAGGAGGTTGGAACTGGACTGACAGAAGCATAGTTCCTCTGGACGCACTGTGGTTTCTTTTTGGAAGGCACTGGCCTTTCGTTTGGCTATGACGTGCGACAAATAAATCCAAGGTGCTTTGGCATGTGGCACCTGAAGTGCATCTGAACACAATGACACATGAAGACATCGGGTTTTTGAGCAGCAGAGCTTGGTTTCCCATGGACTGCTGTCCTCTCAGCAGTGCCTGCAGTGTCACCCCAGCTCCCCTGCCTATTTCCATGCCCATGGGGCTGGAGCTGTACCCGTACTTGTGGTGTGGCCACTCTGGAGCTAGGAACACGTTGGCTGGCAGGCTGATATGTGTAGGCCCTTTTGCTCTCTGGCTGCTGTCAAAGAGATTACCTGTTCCCTAGAGGGACAGCGAACTGAGTCTTTCTTCTCAGTCTAGCTGCCAGTTTCCACAAACATAACTATCTGTGCTGTTTCTAACCCCCTTTCATCTTCAACAGAAATTGGCCAATGAATTCAAAAACTCATAAGGACAGTAGGACTTACAGACGGACAAAAAAACGTGATGGCACAGTTTGTTCCCTTGGGACAACAGGCTAAATCTCTGTAAGCACGGAAATCCCTCCAAAGATGTTGAGCTAGTGTGTTTGTTTCCCAGTTTGAACTGGGTGTGGAAGAGCCACCAAGTCAGCACATATTAATCCGCTTCCAGTCCTGCCGAGGGGAGAGATCCAGCTGTGAGCAGTAGGATTGCTCAGTCAGAGCGCTGAGGTTTGCTTAGAAGTTCCCTGTTCCCATCTGGCCCAAAGGAGACACAGAATGATCTCTGATTTGAAAACCTTCTTGATGCTCAATTTGGGTTCCTTCTGAGTTCAGGTGCTTCATTTATAAAAGTCATTTTGTCCATGTGTGGCCACAAGTATACAAAAGACGTTCTCAGCGTTGAGGGAGACGCAGTCCTAGTCCTCGTGCCTTGGTGATAGGGTTGGAGGGGCTGGAATTAGTAACAGCTTCTATACAAAGGTGCGTTTTGTGGTAAAGCCCTCATTAATGTGTTCTGTGCTCCTATGGCTTTCCAAAGTCACCGTGCAGCTGGAGGCCATTGTGCTACTCCTTGGATTTTTGTGTCCTCTTGGGGAACCCAGCACTGGGGACTCATCTGGGAGGACCCATCTCCAGTGCTATGCCACCGACCATCAACGGTGCAGCCTGAACAGCAGCGAATGGACACTCATTTCGTTTGTTGTAGCACCAGGAGAGCAGCCATCAATCAAGGCAAGAAAAGATCATGTTGAACTTTAATGGGACTGAAGAGGGTTTTTTTCTTCCAAGCCTGACCATCTGAGGATAGACACATTTCTCTTCTTGTCTCTGCCTTTGTAGGCGAATTTATTTCTCTGTCGAGCTACCTCTGTGATGATGGCTCCTGCTCACCCTCCAGCTGTGGCTATTCTTTTCTGCTTTCTCAGAAGTATCAACTCATAAGAGAGATGCTTATCCTGGAAAACTTACCAGGGAAAAAAAATGGGAAAAGAAAATGTGATTTGGAATATAGAATGAAGTGCAAATGACTTTTTTTGGTTTTTTTTCTGTCACTCACGGCAGCATGTCCCTTGAAAGGAGAGGACAGAAGCACATTGCGGTGGAAAGACCGCCTTGTTTTCCAATCCCGAGGATGGTTTTGAACCCGAACGAATTCCTTTCGCACAGCTATCACACGGAGCGATGCAAACAACGAACCCTGGACCCGGGGACGGTGCAGGACGTGGTTGTGCTAGCAGAGCTGGCGTGCAGGTGGCAAGCCCTCTCAGCAGAGCAGCCAAGGGTCAGGAAACATGTGGAGTTAAAGGAGCGGAAGAGAAAGTAGCGAGGCCGGACTCCGTTTTCCTGATGACATGCACATCCAAGAGGAAGGCTGGAGGCGACAGAAAGTGGCTTTCGCTGACAGCACCAGGCCAGCATGGTAAACCTCCCTGCTTATCTCTGCTCGCCTGGCTGGCTGGGGCCATGCTTGGTGGGTCAAATAGGTAAAGGAAGGGAAGCAGAATGCAAAGTCCTTTAAGAGCTTTTAATCAGGACCTGTCATTTTTTGCCCCCTACTAGTTAGAAACCATATACTTATATTTTCCCACTTGCTTCCTTTAATAACTGGGTAATGTTTTTATATATCGGTAGGCTTGTTACTCCCTTAGCATGTTTTGACATCCGTAGCTTGGGTTTGCCTGAAATATTTTTGCACCAGTTCAATCAGAATATTTTCACAGGTTCAGAAGAAAAATATACCTAGTGACTGAAATGATGACAAGAGGGTAGCAAATCCGGAGTTAAATTGGGTGGATAAAGTAAATGGCATTATGGATGAGTCAGAGGGAAAGGAATGAGAAGACAGAGAGGATTATTCAGTGTACTGAATGTTCATATATCTGTGGATGTTAGGAAGATTTGTTCTTCACTGACTCCAGGTTCTACATTTTCTGAGTTAAAAAAAAATTATTGTGATTTTTAAGAATTTAGAAATGGCAGTTCTATGCTTAGATTCTCACCCTTTATAAGACAAATATTCCTGTACTTCTAAGTCATCTTAAAGAAAATAAGTCTGGCTGGCAGGTAGCAGTGACCCTGAGCTCAATGTCTTCCTTCCCTGAACTGCTCAGTTACCTTTTTCTTGGCACAAGCCAGGCAGCAGATGCCAAAGAATAAGAGGGAGTGTGGTGCCAACGCTTCCATGCTGGCACAATATTTCCTGCAATAAAGGGTCTAATCTGAGGCTTATGGAGAACTCCTGCTGACTCTCATCCTGTGGCATTTTATGGACAAAAGTCCAAAACCAGATCATGTGAGGTCCACGAGATTCCTACAAGGTTTTCACCCTGACCAGTTGCTTGTACCACTCATTTCTGAGTAGCGATAGCTGTGCCTTCAGGAGAAAGTCCTTCCTACTAGTTTAAGCCTGGAGATTTGGCATCCCTGTCTCCTTTTGCATCCATGTAGCTTTCACCCTCTGCATCTGAGTGTCATTCTTGGACTCCCAATTCCCCGCCTCACCTCTTCTCCATTGCCCGGTGCTACTCTGCTGGTCCCAGCTTGAAGAGCTACGGCTGAAGCACAGCGTCTGCAGAGACTGCAGCACCCCAGAGGCCAGCCTGGCCGCGTTCCACCACGTGGCCTCCTCTGCATCACTTTTCCTGGTCTGCGGTGTTTTGTATCCAGGGCTCGCCTGGAAAATGTGATGCCGAGGATGGGAAGGAACAGAGCTGGGACCTCTCCCAGGCTGCTCCCGTGGCTGCAGGATGGGTCTCTAGGAAACCCTCCAGCCCCTCCCAAGGGTCTGGGCTTTGCTTAGAGCTTCCTTGGCTTTCATCAGCTCCCTGTGAGTCCAAGCAGGAGGAGAGGAGCATCCTCACTGCTTCCTACCAGTGGTACAGGGAAGGGTCACCTTGCTTACTCCCACAGCCGAAAGTGCGGGGACAGTAATGCATTTATTGCAAATGCTGAATCAGCAATTCAGTGAAATGAAACAATTTCAGAATGCTTATCAGCTGTGTTTACTGCGTAGTTAATGAATGCTGTGCTAGCAGAATTCCAGAAATATTCCTGACCTCCCACAAAGTGCAGATATATATGTATATTATATATACATGCATGTTTATGTATATATCATATATGTGAGCGTAGAGTTATGTTTGTCTTTCTAGAATAACCTCAACACAGCGCTGAGGCTGCTATTATTTATGATCCTAAAATCCTCCTGGATAACGTGCAGGCTCTAAGCCCTTCACAACCTCTTCACTGTCTGGCTCTAACTTCAGTCAGGCTGAGGCTGCTAGTAAATACTCCTTTTCTCTTCTAGCAGAATTCCCACTTAAATAATGACGAATGGTGTCCCAGAGGGCTCCCTGTATTGCCTGCGGTTTTCAAAGGTCAGACTACATGGTCTAATATTTCCTCTTGGCTTTAATGACGATTCTACGGATTTTGTGCACGGCTTGTTCGGGCGTCCCCCTCCAGAAAACAAAGTGCAATGTATTTTTTAACCTTTAGTTGGCTGGCGGATGAGATAAACCCGTCGGGGAATAGAGCGAGTGTCTGGTCACTTCCTTTCCTTTCCTGTTGATGCTTTTCTTCTTGGAGCCACACCGCCGCACAGCAGCGACTAAATGATCAGAGGATTCATTTAGCTACAGCCCGAGCAGAAAAGAGTGAGGAGGTGGCATAATATTCGTGATGATGTTTCTGCATGGGTGAGAGGTGTGAGGTAACAGTCAGATGTTAGAAAAGAAAAAGTGCAATCAATCTGTTAACTTGTTCATAAAGGCAAAATAGGTAGAAAACAGAGGTTTGGGTTAGGGTTTCTGGTTTTTTGGGGCGAAGACTTTGGTTGCAAGAACTGAAGCAGTTTGCTTTCCCAGGTTGTAGAAAGGGGATTTGCATCCCTCTAAATTGAAACATTCTCCTTGTTCCTTTTCAAACCTGATTAATTTCTGTGCTGGAAGGGGATTCTGAACAGAAGCTGAACTTGCCACTAGTGGAACAGTTCTTTTCTGTGGGACAAATGGTGGCCAATATCTCATAAAAGCATGTATGAAGTAAAACAAGGAAAAACGGTTAACAAGAAAATAATTAGTTGTGATGGCTTTTATACTTTCTAAGAAAAAGGCTTTGGGATTAAAAATCATGTTAAAATCATGTTGTGTATTACAACTTCAAAGTGATTCATCACTTTTAAGGTATCAGCTGTGCAAATAAATTTTGACTGTAGCAAACTTCAAACTAGGCTTCCTCAGGGCTGAGATAAAAATAGTTCTTCAGAAGGACTGTGAGAGCCAGGTGTGCTGGTAGTCCAAAAAGTCTTTAGGAGAAGGGTCTACAGAATAAGTCTTAAGGGTCTAGAGAACAAGTCTTATGAGGAGCAACTGAGGGAAGTGGGGTTGTTCAGTCTGGAGAAGAGGAGACTGAGGGGAGACCTTATCGCTCTCAACAACTACCTGAAAGGAGGGTGTAGTGATGTGGGTGTCTGTCTCTTCTCCGAAGTATCCAGCGATAGGACGAGAGGAAATGGCCTCAAGTTGCATCATGGGAGGTTAGACTGGATATTAGGAAAAATTTCATTACTGAAAGAGTGGTCAGGCATTGGAACAGGCTGCCCAGGGCAGTGGTGGAGTCCCTATCCCTGGCGGGGTTCAAAGACTGTGTAGATGTTGCACTTCAGGATATGGTTTAGCAGGCATGGGGGTGTTGGGTTGATGGTTGGACTTGATGATCTTAGAGTCTCTTCCAACCTTAATGATTCTGTGATTCTATGATTCTATAAGAATGGACAATGATGGAGATCCCACCTGTGTCTGTAGCAGCCCTTGCTGTGCCCTTTTCTGGATCTTATGTTTTGTTATGTTCTGAAGTCCCTACATTGTGGGTACCCTACGTTCTGTCCCACAAGACTATTCCATTGCCATCCAGTTCTCCTGGGTGTGAAAACATTTGCGAAGAAAGTTAATTACCTGAAAGGAACCAGTTTGGACATTTCCCCAAATGCTGTTTGAACGGACTGGCAAGCGTTAGCTGAGAAAGAAGTCATAGACTAATGACACACGCACTGTAAACTGCCGTTGGCACTGGTCTGGCATCATTTCGAACCATCACTATAAAGCGCTGCTGGTACTTTGGCAACTACCGACACGTTTCAGACGTCCCCATCAGCTTGTTCCCTGAGGTGTCTCTCGGGAGTTCCTAGCTGGAACCAGGGCTATGTGAATAAGGGTTTGGAGACTGGGTGGTGTTTTTTTTCAGTTTTGTTGCTGAGCACAAAAAAATGACAACAAATCGACTCACTTCCAAAGAAAGAAGTAGCAGAGGTGTCAGCTCAGACTGATCGTATTAGTTCTCCCAGCTGAAAAGAAATACTGAAATGTTGTTGTAGGCTGGATGAAATGTTACAGTCGACCCAATAAAGAAGTGCTTCATTTTTGGCCTGTTTTATTAAAGAAAAGGAAACCACAAATTGTATTCCCATCAATCATGAATAGGTGGGACTTGAATAAACCTGAGAAGACTATCTAATGCCTACTTCTATTGTAAACCAGAATTAAATTTCACCCCTGATGGAGGTCTGTCAGACCCAGTCTTTTACACAACTCAACTCATGCCAGTCCCAGACTCCCCAGACAACCTTATTCAGTGCTTAACTGCCCTGAAAGTCAGAAAATCTTCCACATTATCTGAGCCAAATCTGCTGTCCAGAAAATTAGACTGATTATTTCCTCTTTACCCTTGGTGGCTATGAGGATAATTGATCAGGGACCTCCAGCCTTTCCCCACTTGCAGGCTGTTATCACACCCGTCTGTCTGATCTCCTCTTCTTCTACACTGAACAGTCTTGAATCTTTCAGTTTTTCCTCGTAGGCTGGGTTTTCATGATTCCTGACAGCACTTTTCTCTCCTCTGAGTTGCCTCCAGTTTCAATTTCTAATCCTGTCCTACGAAGTGCTGGCAGTTTTTTCCAGTTTATGTGACCTGTAAATTTTAAGCTGTTTTCCTAGGGAAATAAGACTTACCTAATCATGATTTATGTCTCTCTCTTTATTTTTTCTATCTACTTGACTCATAATTTTTTAACCCTTTGCCATTTTCAAGCAAACGTGACAGTGGCCAAATATCTCTAAGATATTAAGTCCATATATATTTCCTCTTAAGCGGTAGGATGTAGGAAAAATATCTCATTAGAGCCCTCACCAGTGAAAAGCTTCAACATGATAAAATCCTTAGCAGACATCGAGGCACCTCCATGGCAGAAAGGTGCTGCAGACAACCCAAAAACCTTTAGTTGGAGATCGTTCCTGTTGTGATATGGGGGGAACAAACCCCCTGGGAGCTGGGGTTCGTTGCTTCTACTTCTAATGCAATGACTTGTAAGAATATGCTGGATAGCCTGTCTCCCTGTCAGATACATTCATAATTCTTCTTTATTTCATAACAAACCAATAACATATATTTTTGGCAGGCTCTTTCCCAAGCAGTTGGACTTCCACCACTGTGGAAATTCATCTGTGGGCGGCCTGGCTTCATGTCAGTAGAAAGTCTCAGGCACCATGCTACAGCAGATGGGCATTTCAGGTTTCCTGATGGAGCTGCTCCACATCAAACAAAATCCTTCAATATTTGCAGGCACGAGGGCCAGAATCCAGGTATGTCCTCCAGGACGCTCTGTGTGAATAGTATCATGCTTGCTTTCCTGCTCCTTCAGTGAATATTAAGGGAATTGGCATAAAAACTCAGCTGTGTGGACAAAACAGCAGAGGATGCTGCTCTCCATTCCATGGAGGTGAGGGTACTCTTGTGAAATGCAAATCTCTTCCCAGGAAGGGATGCAGTGAGAGCATGCTGCACCAGTGGGCTACTGGAAAAAAAAAAGTTTTTATTCTTCTCCAGCAGTTTTGTCTTTGAGACTTTTTTCACAGACCTGTCAGCTTTAAGGCTCCTTTAGTAAAAGGGAAAAAGAACAAAAAGACAAAAAGAAAAGAAAAAAAAGAAAAAAAAAAAAGAAAAAAAAAAAAAGGAAAAAAGACCGCATGTCACTTACTT
>Ga0065711_1037804_pt1 | contig 19447 bp, 9 predicted proteins | sample Hoacrofraction12_FD_59098 | JGI IMG/M metagenome (GOLD analysis project Ga0065711, IMG submission 59098) | Hoatzin crop microbial communities from Cojedes, Venezuela - Epithelial fraction 12 v2 (version 2) | ecosystem: Host-associated > Birds > Digestive system > Esophagus > Crop | place...
GCCGGCGGGCCGGAGTGTGCCGGTGCTGGCAGCTCCCTCTCTGGGGGGTCGGAGCGCACCTGGGCCGCCGCTAACGGGGCTCCCGCGTGTGCTCTGCCCATAGGCAAGTCCGCAGCCGCCTTGGAGGATGGACATCAGGCCAAACCACACCATCTACATCAACAACATCAATGACAAGATTAAGAAAGAAGGTATTGGCGCTTGTCACTTGCCTGTAGGAAGCTGATGCTTTTGCGTCGAGCTGGCTTCCACACCTGGTCGTGCACTCACACACCGTGCTTGGTGTCTTGGCTGTGACATGGGCTCGGTGCTCTCGGGGCTCTGCAGTGCTCAGCAAGAGGCTGCTTGTGATGAAGCAGCAGCGAAAGTCAACAAATGCAGCACAATGTTAAAGTCTTTTCGTAAACCAGGAACCGTACTTCTAAGGAAGCTGCTGTGTTTCTGTAACTAACTACAAAAGTTAGGTTTGCTCGTCAGTGAGTAGCTGTAATGGTAGGAGTAATGAGAATATCCAATGGATGCCGAGAGGCACGTTGGCATACATACCGGTGGTCAGCAGTCCCCTCTCACTGAAATGTGGGATCATCTGTGCACTCATTTCTTTTAGTGCCATGCGAAAGCAGTGAGCGTGGCATGAGCTTGGCTGCGTTGCGCTGCCTTGTTAGACACACTGCCTTGCAGGCACTGCAGCCCTCTCTAGAGGATTTCTAGCTCCTCGCAGTGTACTGAAAAAAAAAAGTCACTTGCCTTTATCTGGCTGCACATTCAGTGTCTGCATAGAACAATTCAGTTAGTACTTGTGCTCAGCTTGTAATCTAAAGTAACAAAGGTAATTTATTTGTTGTTTGTGAACTGAATGGCTGGATCAGACTAGCACTGCTTAAATGTTCTGTCAGGTTGCTTCAGAGAGAGATCTGAAAATGGAAACAGCTTTGCTGGGAAATGATTTATTAACATGTCAAGATAGTTTTACGGAGTAAATTTAACTTGGGGCTTTGTTTGGAGCATGTTAAGTGTCTTGTAAACTAGTAAGTCACCATTATGAAATTGCATGGTTATGATTTTTAAATGTAGGATTTCAAATTACCTGTAAAGCTTACAAATGTGATTTATTTTTTTAAATACAGTTTCTGAAGTTATATTTAAGGGAAGTGTTTTGATAAGAACACTTTTTAAAAAGATGTAGTGCTGCAGCTGCTCAAGAGCGGCTGGAGAAAGTGAAAGTGGGTTGGTATTACCAAGTCTCAGCAGCAATAAACAAGAGGCAGTGCTCTTATGTAGCAGAAATATTACGAATGTAAGATTTGCGAGTTAGACTAATTACACAATATAGAGGATTTATTTAGCTTGATTAGATAAGATTAAGGTTTAATTTGGCATGTAGTCAGGTGATTTTAAATAATGAAAATAAATCCATTGCAGTTGTAAGGTACAGTGTGATTATACAAAAACATATTCGGATCGAGAATATGAAAAAATATTTCATGTGCATGAGAGAATTGATTAAACAGTTACAAACAAAATTTGCAAATTTAATTAGCCTTTAAGCAGTTACTACTTTGCTGTATTGTTTTAAGTCATACCACTTTACTATTGCATATTACAGTATGGATTTTCTGATCAGTGTTTGATGGCTGTTGTACATCATACTTGACAGGGTATGTGTATATATATGTATATGAAAAAAAGGTATATACATACCCTTGTGTAATTTTTACTCTTTTAGAATGGTAGGATGGATGGCGGTACAGCTTTTTCACTAGCTGAATACTTGAGATGTGAAATCAAGCGGTACACACCAACTTCTAAAAACTGGACAAATAAACTTGTACTCATGCAACAGTTTTGACTAAACTCATGTAATATATCACTGTGTGAGCTAAAGCTGGCAAAAAACATTGTCCCTGCAGGACAGCAAACTCTATAAAAGTGATTGTTTGCATGTAGCATGTTATAATCTACATTTTTGTATTGTCAACAGAACTGAAGAGGTCCCTGTATGCATTATTCTCACAATTTGGTCATGTTGTCGACATTGTGGCTTTAAAGACTATGAAGATGAGAGGACAGGCTTTTGTGATATTTAAAGAACTTGGATCGTCTACCAATGCTTTAAGACAGCTGCAAGGCTTTCCATTTTATGGGAAACCAATGGTAAGTTACTTTGTTCACGCTTTTTTTTTTTTTTTAAAAAAAAGAAGAAATGCCATGGTACAATACAGAGTTTTGGTACTTGGACCTTGTGAATTAACTGTCATGTATGCTTGTAAGTGTACTGTTACTCAGCCGTGTCACGTCTTAATGAATATATGTTTTTATGCAAGCTAGAGGGATGCCAGAGAGACTGTAGTTAAAAGACACACAGAGGTCGAACTTAGCATTTAGGTTTCCTAAGTGATGGCTGTATGTTTTTTCTGTGCTGGATTAAAGATTTTAGGATCCTGAATACTTCCATCTTACTCATCATGTCTTCTGTTGAACTGATTAAATTAATTCTGTAACTTTATTAAAATCAGGGGCTTTCAGTTAATTTATCTAGAGTTACCTCAATTACTATTATATGATGCTTCCTTTTTGAAGTGACAGTGAGTAGAGTGAAGATCTCCGCAGTTTTACTTTGCAGAAATCAACAGATGTGACTAGCGATTTATTTTTTTTTAGTTGATGTCTGGTTCTGCTTGTGCATGCACCAAACCAAATAACTAAATTTCAGGGTAACTTCAGTGAAGCAAATACACTGCTGGTTGATAGAAGGTGATTTAATACTGTACTTGATAATGTGCAGAATAGCACAACAATTGATGCGTTGTTGCCTGCTTGGATAATTAGGCATCTCTCAATTCTGCAACAATTTGTGAGGTGTAACAATACATGCAAATAACACACTTGACTTCAGTAATGGATGGATATATTAATACTGGCTTTGAGCATTAAGGAGAGCACAAGCAGTTCTTGTGTTGCTGAGCCACGAGCTTTTTTTGTTAACGCTTTCAGATTCTCTAATGAAATTCTTAGGAATTGTGCAAGCTCAGTTCAGTCGTTTACCCTTAAAGGGTTTTGTGCTCAGTAAAACTCAGTAGGAAATAAAAAGATCAAGGCTTCATAAGCTTTGAAGTGTTCTTCCCTTTTTGAATATTGCCTGCAGCATGCATACTCTTAACTAAGCACTAAAGAAAAGCGTGAAAAAAACTTCAACTGCTGTGTAATTTTGTATTTAAGTGGTCTCTGACAGTAAAAGCAATAGGATTGTGTGCATATATGATGTTGCACACTTGTATGCTCTTAGCTGAATCTGCCTTCCTGCCTGACTCGTGTATGGGGCAGACTTTGTCAGAAAAACAGCACCATTGTCCTGCTGACATGATTTATGCAGTCTGGTTTGGATTAAAGCTGGTACTTGCGTTTCTATTTCAGATGTCCGAGTTTTGCTGAGCTCAGTTTTCTGCAGAGATCTGAGAAATCCCTGTAAAATTTTAACTGTCCTTAGAATGGGGTTAAGAAAAACCTTCTCATTTTTTTTAATAAGAGCTAGTGCCAGTTTTTCAAATGTTGTTATGTAGCTTTGTACATCTTTTACCTTGACAGATGTTAAAAAGATGCTGTTAGGTATCTATTCCAGTTTCAATTTCCAGTGAGTTAAAAATTCCAATTTCAGTGAGTTAAAATTAGTAATTTCTATCTTAGTTTTTTTTAGAGTTCCATAGTTGTGTTCAGAATCAATTACGAGGATTAGATACTTTGTAAGCATACCTACAGTTCATAACAATATTTTCAATATAAGAAGTTCCTGTGAAAAATGCGTAAATACGCAGTAGAACACAGTTAATGAAAGTGGTGCAAAATGTTCAGTATTATTAACTCCAAAATCCACTCCTTTTTTTTTCCTTTTAAAAAGCGTATTCAGTATGCAAAAACAGACTCTGATATAATCTCTAAAATGCGTGGTACTTTTGCTGATAAGGAAAAAAGGAAGGAAAAGAAGAAGGCCAAGTCTCTGGAGCAGTCAGCAAATGCAGCAAATAAAAAGGTTATCCAGGTAAGTTGCTTCTGTGTTGAAAAAAGGAAAAACAATCACAAAAGCTATTTTAATTTTTTATTTTTTTTTTAGGAATAAGTACTGTCTTTTGATACTTCTCTGTTCCCTAAACTGTGGTCTATTGATATCTAGTGCTCTTGAGCACTCACTAGAAGGTGAAGGAGAGGGAGCTGATTACATAGTCCTTGCTGTTCCTTTCCCTCCCCACCCCCCCTTTCCTATTACCAGATGAAAACGAACATTTTGGGCAAAGGTACAATAAACGAAAGTACAAACTAAACTCTTCCTGAAAAAAAGGAGAGGTGTGTGCTTATCTTTAATGCCAGCTTCAAGTGCTCAACCAGCTTTTCAGTGTTTTAATGCCCTATTTGCTCTGTAAGCACTGAAGAATGGTAAATGGGAACAAGATAATTCATTGATAGGTAGGTGAAAAGGGGGTGGCTTGAAACATATCTCCACTAAGGGATGGCCTGCCCTAAACTAACAACATTTAGTAATTTATGTACTGAACTATAGCAGAAAACATCAAGGCACAGGGTTTCAATATTGTGTTACTTAATTACACTTACTGCTGAGGCACACACTGGTATCAAGGAGAGGTAAGAGTGTTCATAGAAAGCAATGTTTTCTAGGTAGAATATTTATATTTCTCAGGATTTATTAAAAAAATCAATCATTACATACAAATCTCTTGGGAATAAATAATTGTTACTAGCTATAATGATTATAGCTTTAGTTATCCTTGCGAAACCGTAGTCTTCAGCAGAAACATCTATTTTTCTCCTATTAGGTAAGTCCTGTCTAGGGCTTTATTTTCAAAACTACTTCCTTCCTGTCTATTCAACTAAATTTTCTAAAGTGGAGAAATAGTGATTTGGCCATTAGTCACATCAGATACTACTGATGTTTTTTCCTTGATTGCCTGGTTTTGCAGTTCAGTGAAATTCATGTGGTTTGTGTTCCCCTTTGGGAGAACAACAAAGGTCCCTTGGATTATATCTTAAAAAAAAACCCTTAAGATACTTCTTGAGTTGTACAGAAACATGGTGATGTGTGCTTATATATTTCTAACAGAAAACCTCTGTGAAACTATTTTGTACTTACTTACTAGGGAGCAACACAAAATTCAGCCAGTGCCCCAGGGACTGCAGCACAGAATCAGCAGGTAATGTTTTTCTGCCTTTGTGACTAGAAGCGCTAATGTTTAAAATTATTCTGTATGAATAATAGTTTGTTACGCATGGAAACTTGAGGATCTGTTTTACAGCTTTCTTTTTGTTTTGTGAGACATTTGTCTAACAGCTGAATCACAGTAAACAGACAAAAGAAATCACACATTTACTTTATCTGGTTGATATGAAATGAAAATCTACAGTTGCTTAATATTATACAGAAAACTGCACTATTAACAAATCCCACTTGATTCTTAAATTTGGACTGTGCTTAGTATCAGTTGAAGGATTCTTAAAAGTTTTTTACATAGTTAATAAATTCACTTCAACTTGTCTTCCTTCTCCTTTTCTATTACTAGAACAAAACTACACAGGGTGCCAGAATATCTGCCTAAAAGCTTCCCTTCAGGAGTTTGGGGGTCCTCTGCTCGCTTCTTCTTTTTTATCATAAGTGTCTTATTTTCCAAAGGATTGTGTGGGGATGTAGCAACAACTCCCTACACTTCATGTGTTTTAGAAGTGGAGGTAGTAAAGAGCCAGGATTTGCAGGAGGGCAAATACTATAGAAGACTATCTTTGCCTGCCCTGCATTTCTTAAGTGGTATCGTTGAGAATCACATACACCATGCATGGGGGAAAATTTCTTGCTTCGAGTCTGGGTTTTCTTTCAGGTATCATTTGTAGCAAGGCACAATGTGTGTATGTCATTTTGCATCAAAGCACAACACTGAGTATTTAGGTATTTGTTTGAACTTTAGAAGTTTATTTTCTAATGGCACTGCCTGGAATATTTCCATCAGCTGAAGGAAATTGTTCTGCTGAGACATGAACTTGCTTGGCACCATTATTAGGACGTTTGAAGTTGTGATGTCCGATTTATTTTTACAATTTCCTTGATGACTTAGGAACGTTCTAGCCTTTCAGTCAAGTGTCATCAAAGTGACTACTCAGCCTTGTGGGTTGCTACAAATTCATATTGGCAGGCAAATCCATTAGATAAAAGACTCTGAAGTTTAAAATCTAATGGGTTTCTAATTAATAAATTTGAGTAGAACACTGTAGTAAAATGACAAGTGTTTTGTAGCATTTAGTTGCCCAAAGATACTCAGTATTTCAGTACTACTGCAGATGAACAGGGTTTTTATCTTGGCGTCCAACTGCTCTTCCAGAAGTATGTGAGTCTTTTGTAGGTTCTTCCACACAGGTGTCTGGCACAGCCGGTGCACAGGCACCTGGATCCCACCCCTGGCAGTGCTGAGAGTACTGCAGTATCAGCTGATGAGTTGTCCAGTTTAAATATGACATCTAAGGCCATATGTTACTGTGATTTTTGTGGAAATAAGAGCCTCTCCAAATTAATATATCAGTGTCAGAGGGGACGGTAAAAGAACCAAGGGGCTTTGTCTGCATATTGAATGAAGCAGTGCTATGAGCAAAACTAGATATGGGAGTCTTGGTTCAAATCATCATGAAGACAGAGGAACAGGTAGCTGTATATACTCTTCTAAGCTTGGATCTTCTGTTGTTGCAGGTGCCTGATAACCCACCAAACTATATCCTTTTCCTTAATAACTTGCCTGAGGAAACAAATGAGATGATGCTCTCCATGTTATTCAATCAGTAAGTTTTGAACAGAAAGGACTTCTTCTTTGAACTCTTTTGTTACCTGTATGCTTTTTCTCAGTTGGCAACCTGACTTTTTAAAAATAAGAGATTCTTCTGAAGGTATTTCAGTTCTTTGTCTTACTGCAAGATTACAGATGTCGGTTCTGATAACTTTGTGCAGAAAGCAAATCTGATTTTTTTTTTGTAGCTAGTTTTGATTGTCTGAGTTATCTACTATGAATATGCACTGGATTTAAGCTGGTGACTGTAATATTGAAGATTTTACAACAGCAAGAGCAGTTTTAAAACTACCTTCAGTTGCTTCCATATGTGCGCAAGAGTGATTAATTGATTCCACATAATGATCCTTAATTGAGGCTTGGTTCTAAGGACTGGACATGTAAATCCCTTCAATTTAAGTCTTTCATTGTAGTAACTATTATACTAGTAGATGCTTATGATAATGTCTTATGGCTACTGTATGATCAAACTAGGAAAGATTACCTGACCCTTTCACCTTACTTTAAAGGTTTCCTGGATTCAAAGAAGTACGCTTAGTGCCTGGGCGCCATGACATTGCATTTGTGGAGTTTGAAAATGAGAATCAAGCAGGAACTGCTCGAGATGCTCTCCAGGGATTCAAGATTACTCCATCTCATGCCATGAAAATCACTTACGCAAAGAAATAATCAGATGCTCCTGTAAAGGACTTCTGTGGGTTTGGTTTTTTTAATATTATGATACTTTGATCAGCTAGCATGTTTGCTGTTCTATGCAGAAAACTTGAGACTTGTGTAAAATTGCCACAATGGCCAGGACAGATGTAGGATTTCCGTGGGTCTACTGAATGGTAATTTTTTGTGTTGAGATACTAATTTTTATAAAAATAAATCCAGTTTATGCTGTTTTCAAGCCGTGTTTTCCTTGAATCTGTCTTATTATTGATCTGTTAGACTTGCAGGGCTTCTTCAGTATATTGGTTTAACTACTTTTAAGGTGACGCTCATTTCTCAGAATTGAGTGCTGGAAAAATAGCTTTCCAGAGCAAAAAGCATGAGCAGGAGTGCTAAATGTCAGCATATTCAGAATAAATGCAACACCCAATCTTCAGCCTCATTATAAAGGGGACAGTTGCTTTTCAGCAAGAATAATTTTGTCACCTGAGGAAAACAAATTATCATTAGTGGAGGTTTTTTCCCAGGTATGGGTAGAAATTAATTACAGTTTGACAGCATTGATATTCAGCTTGATTTTGTCTTTATAGTGATGGCTGCTAGTAGAAGCAGGTCCACAGAAGAAACATGAAAGTTTATCTGTTGTCTTCTCTTCTGTTCTTTCCAGCCCTATTAGCAGTGATTTTAATAAATGGTTTAGGAAGAGCTTTCTAGCTCTTTACAAATACAGTGCAGATGAGCCTGATGGTCTGCTTTTAGGCAGGTTTTTCCAAAATACAGGTCCTAATGCTTCTGGGTTTATTGGGTTGTTTGGGTTTTTGTTTTGTGTTTTTCCCATTTGTCAAAAACCTTTATGGGTCTTGTGTGATATTAAATACACAGTGAAGTAATCGGATGTCGGTTGTGACTTGTAACTGTTCTAAATATTTGCGTGCAAAAATCACTTCAGAGGCTAAAGTGTTTTGTTCAGGTGAGGGAGGACCTAGAAAGATATTTTAGGTTAAGAGACTAATGAAATTTACTTAAAATATTATTATATTTTTGGTGAATCTTGCAGTAGGTGTTGCATAGTGTTGGCTAGGAGGATTGCAACCAGACCCTTGAAGATTGATGTTTGAGAGGAAGTGGTCACACAGCGCTTGTCATGTTGCACTGTTCCTTGCTTCTTGAACACTTTGTGAGGCCTGTAGCTGCCTTTTCAGACAAAGAAGTAATGGGGTAGAGTTAGCATAATTTCCTTTAGGTGTTGGAAACTACAAGGAAGAATGTTTTGCACTGTAGCTACATTGCAAGTGCTGAAGTGTTGCTTTGGAAACCGGCAATTTTGTCAATGAGGGCAGGAGAGAAGGCCATAGCCTTTGCTCTATGACCATGGCTCTATGCAGTGGCTTCCTGTGTGGTGTGGGGTTGGCTGTAGCTGCAGAGCAACTTTTTCCCCCAGTTTGTTCTGAAACAATTGAGATATGACTTTAAACTGTTCTTTGGACAAAGTGCTGCACCTTCAGGGAAGCATGATTGCTTTTTATAAAGTCTTGGGATACTCTCGTTCTGGCATGTCCACTCAATTTCTGACAAAATGCTATGTTTCAGTGCATCTATAAGCATAAAAACTAGCTACGTAAACCACCTTTTTTGCACAAGACCTGAAAAATCTGTCACTTTTTGCTCCCAGAGTACATTGCAAGATAATGACCCTTCCAGTGTCATCTCAATTACTGTCGTATTTCCACTCATGTATTTCTTCATTCTTTTCAGTGATTTTTTTTTTTGTGATTTCACAAGTATTCTAATACTTGCAAGTGAAAATTGTTTCAATGTGCTTGTAAGAGAGCAAAAGTGACTGTTGTTCCATCATGAACGTTATGTTCCTGCATGCAGTCATAATTTTATAGGTATTAATTATGCTGTCCTTGCATCCCACTAGTCTGTACATAAGACTATCATTGCATAGCACTGCTCTTCACCTGTGTTCACTTAGAAGTGTTCATGTGGAGCTGTTTGCAAAAGAGGTTAGACACTCCGTATGGGAGGTTGGAGGATGGAGTAATGGGCTGGAAGATTAGAGGAGAATGTGGTGAAGTCAGCTGTAATATGACAGTGATGCTAGAAATTGCAAGATGCTCTTTCTTTTAAAGAGTGTGGGATTTTTGATGACGGGTGACAGCTTCCTCTGTTCTGCTTGTGGTCTGTAAGCTAGTACAGCCAGCAGCTATTCAGGCCTCCTCGTGAATCCAGAAGCACTGGTTCTCTGGAGTGTCATTTTGGGAACTTCCAGATTTGCTCTTGGTCACTTTTAAGGATTGATCCAGACCAGCTTTCTGTAGCCCGATAACTGTGATGTGAATCGCTTACAGTGCAGTAACTCCGGTGCTTTTTCCTTTTGTGCATTTGTGCGCATCTATTTTAATTAAAATACTCGCTACAAGTCCTGCCTCATGTATGCTATGACAAGATTTGGGTAATTTAGATGAATTCTAGATGTCCTCTGCAAGGCGTAGAGAGGACCTTTTAAGTCAGCCTGTGGTACTGTATCACCATCAAGCTTGCTGATGACACAAAACTGGGAGGAGTGGCTGGTACACCACAAGGCTGTGCTGCCATTCAGCAAGACCTGGACAGGCTGGAGAGTTGGGCGCAGAGGAACCTGATGAAATTCAACAAGGGCAAGTGCAAGGTCCTGCACCTGGGAAGGAACAACCCCATGCACTAGTACAGGCTCGGGACTGACCTGCTGGAGAGCAGCTCTGTGGAGAGGGACCTGGGTGTCCTGGGGGATGACAAGGTGACCATGAGCCAGCAGTGTGCCCTGGTTGCCCAGAAGGCTAATGGGATCCTGGGGTGCATGAAGAAGAGTGTGGCCAGCAGGTCGAGGGAGGTTCTCCTCCCCCTCTACTCTGCCCTGGTGAGGCCCCATCTGGAGTACTGCGTCCAGTACTGGCTCCCCCCAGCAAAGGGCAGGCAGCCAGCCTTCCTCCGCCGCCTCCTCCTCACCCGGCCCCCCCAGCCCCGCCCCCGGCGTGTCCGCCCGGCCCGGCCCAGGAGCGGCACGGCGAGAACCGTTTTCCTTACATTCAAGCCCGTGGTTGGAAAAAGCGTGTACAGTTCAGATACTGCAGTAGAATTCCTTGTGGACAAACAGCTGGATTTTATTATCCTTCTATGTTTCAGATGACCTTTCTAGATGACGTTGTTCACTCTTTGCTGAAAGGTGAAAATACTGGCATCACGACTGAAGAGTTGTGCCCTCTATTTAACTTGGTGAAAGGGGACTCAGATTTGTAATCTTCCTGGAGATTGACGCCAGCATCAAAAACTGTCTTGCAGAAAGTTTCGGATAAAATTGTAACTGCCTTTGCCTCCAGAATCAATGTCAAGTTACCAATAGATTTGTATATAATTTATGCTTTTTTCCAGCCCTATGCTCTTTTAGTTCAGTGGTGTGTCAGCGTGCAGGAGTTGAAGACTCTGGAATGGATCTTTTTGTCTCATATGCCCATGAAAACATTAACAAATGTAGACATGATAGTGTCCTTGATCGCACAAGGTTGGAATCGTTGTCAGCAATTGACAGGACGTGATACTGATGCTATTTACCTGCCGCTGGCTAAAGGTGACTTTGTGGTGTTAAATAGGGAATCCTTACCACTACAAGCTGCTCTAGCTGGTTATTTAAATGAGATACGTTATACCCTTCCACAACATAAGCTGTTACATTCCCTCTCTCAAATTCCGTTGCAGCCAAAGAACCAATGTGTTCCTGCTCCTATTAAAGGAGCATGAACAGTGTTTCTGGATGCATCAGGGAAAACACAAAGCTCTGGTTGTGTGGAAGCAAACAGATTCATCAGACTGGCAATCATCTATTTTAATCGTTGAAGGATCCACACAAATTGCTGAACTATCAGCGGCCTTGCACGGCTTTGAATTGTTTTTGACTGAACCACTCAATGTTGTCGCAGATTCTGCATATGTTGTGGGTATTGTTCAACGCATTGAAGATGCAATGATAAAAGAGGTCAGTAACAAACAACTTTTTTCTTTGCTATTGAAATTAGCCACACTACTTAAAAACCGTGTACATTTATATTTTATAATGCATATATGGTCACATACTACTCTACCAGGACCAATAACTGAAGAAAACGCTGTAGCAGACAAATTGACAATGGCAGCAGTACTGCTACGCAGTTTTGAGCAAGCCCGATTATCTCACGACTTCTTTCATCAAAATGCCTCTTCCTTGAGTAAACAATTTGCTTTGTCCCGAGGGCAAGCTGCAGAAATTGTCCATGCATGCCCTGATTGTCAACGTATTACACCCGTATCATCGTATACAGGAGTGAACCCTCGTGGTTTACAAGCTAATGAGTTGTGGCAAAGTGATGTTACACACATATCAACATTTGGTCGACTGCGTTATGTACATGTTAGTGAGGATACTTTCTCAGGGTTTCTGGTAGCCACTGCACATACGGGAGAAAAGGCACATGATGTGAAACGCCACTGGCTAAGATGTTTTGCCATTATGGATGTTCCAAAAACAATTAAAACTGATAATGGATAATGGTCCTGCTTATGTTTCGCGGATAATTTCTATCTTCCTATAAGACTGGGGTATACAACATGTTACAGGTATACCGCATTCTCCTACTGGACAAGCCATTGTTGAATGTGTCCATGGGACCCTCAAAGCTATGTTACATAAACAAAAAAAAAGGGGAATCCTATGGGCAGTGTTACCCCACAGGAACAGTTAGACAAAGCATTATATGTACTTAATTTTTTAAATCGTTCTGATTATCAGTGATTTACAACAGCAGCTGACTGCCAATTCGTAATGGTACCTCCATTTGTGGCTCGACCAAGAGTATGGTGTAAAGAATTTGGGGAATCGCAATGGATAGGTCCCATAGAACTAATAACATGGGGAAGGGGGTATGTGTGTGTTCTTCTCTCAGCCGGCCCTCGATGGTTACCAGCAAAATAAGTGAAACCATATCATGAGCTGAAAGAATGCAACACAGAATCCGATGCCAAAGATGACCACGCTCGCACTCAAGGAGCAACCTCCGACGTGGACGCGGAAGAGATCCACTCCGGATGATCCTATTACATGGGGAAAACTGAAAAAAATTACAGCAAAACACAAGTACTATGATGGCTGCAGTTGGGTGCACTACCCACACCAATTAATACATTTTTAGCATATTTGGCAATTATCTCCTGCAACAGCTCTTTCTATAACAAAGCAACCTTGAAGGACATGGTATACGTGATCTTAGAACTGAGTTTGTGCAGAAGCAAAGGTCAACCAGCAGACACCATGAGGAAAAGTACAAACCTTCATCTGAGGGCCCCCGACAACCGCTCAGAGATGTCAACAGACATGTGTGAAGGATATTAATATATGCTAATCAGTTCTAAGAAAAAACACGAAAAAAAGGAAAAAAAAGAAAATGAAAAAAAAAAAAAGAATGATGAGCATTTCTCGGAAATGTAATAAATATGTATGTTAATGTAGTATAAATACCTGGTAATTATGTCTTTTCGGCATGCACATTTGGGCGTAGCTATCCCCTGTGCATCCAGCACTGCAATAAAGAATGCCTGCTTTCTAAAACTCCAAAATTAAGTTTTAGAGAGTGTATTATTTTGCCGCTTTCCGGTAACAGATTTTGGCACCCCAGATGGGACCCTGCTCTTGAACATCAACGGATCCGAGTGATCGCAGGACCTCCAGCTGGCACCGAGGGATTGTCAGGGAGAACTTCCGATCCTCAGACCGAACAGTTCTGAGCAAGGACCATTAATAAGGTAAAGGCATTCTTCCAGTATTATTTCCTGTTGCCTGCCCGTCAGTCACAGCAAAAGCTTCACAGCATTGGGCTACATCCCCAGGGAAAAGGGCAAGTACGCTCCCTGAAACAGAACTGAAAAGAAAGTACCCTTCCTGAAAGAGAATTGAAGAATAAGTCTCCTTCCTGAAACCAAGGCTTGGGAGTTTGTTTGTTAAATGTTGTATACAGTTGTGATTATAATTATGCATTGTTAGTAAGAGTGATAATTATTGTAAGTCCCTGTCTGTTTGTAAGTCTATATGTATTTGTAATATTCGGATGTATGTTGAAAATTCAGTGTGCCTGTGCATGTGCAGTTGAGACTATAACTGTGTGGTTTTGTGTGTTTGTTGTCATAGTGTTTGTATTTCTGTGATGTGATGGATTTATTTGGTTTCTGTGACCTAACGGATTTGTCTGGATTAAGTAACTGCTTTAGCGCCTTCCGGTTTGGTAAGTTCTGCAGGTATTGATTATTTATGATTTTTGACTTTAGACTGCTGTATTTGTATTTATCGGGGCTGGATTTTATAATCTAATGATTCAAGATCTAAAGAAGATTGAAGCCAAGGTACTTGCTGCTCTGGCGGTGAACCCATTGTTCCAAAACAAAAAAGGGGGAGTTGTGAGAAACAGTATAGCTTGAGACAGAACAGCACTGTCTCATGACCCTGAATGATCACCGCATCCTGTTCCTCTCTTTGCTGTTCCCAGGTGATAAGCTGTTTTCGCACATCCAGATGCAAAACATCCTGGAAAACAGCAACCGTGAACTGGCATCCACAAAGCCACAAATCCAAAGCTGATTGGTTTTAGTAACTATTGTATTAGTATATAAGGTATTCACTTGAGCAATAAAAGGATTCTGATCGAGCACAGACTGGGGTCCGTGCGATCATTCACCACAATGGACAACTGCAGGAAGGCTTAAAACATTTAAATAATACAGTTGCTGACTGAAATGTTAATACAGAATAACTTTGGGAAAGGATTCGGTTTTGTGAGTGGATCCTGAGGTCTTCCTTCCATCTGTGGCTCCTCTCGTGGGGTGGAATGTCGCCCTGACACCTCCCCATTGGCCTGGCATGTTTGTCCAGGTATGTGCCTCTTCCGTAAAAGATGGGTATCACTGGATCTGGCATGTATTCGGCAAGTGCTGCAGCACAGAAAAAAGACACTTTTGTGTCGTGGATTAATGTGTCCTCTTGTAACTGGATTTTTTATGGACAAGGTTTCCAGCAAGAAGCTGTGTGCTGATGACAACTGTGTAAGTAATTTTGTTGTAATTTGAGAACATAGTCTCAAAAATGACTGCAGAGTTTGGATGCTGCAGTGTGAGGGATAACTACTCTGCTTATTTAGCTCTGTTATATTTGTGTTGGTTTGTCAACTTTAAAAGCAGAGTGGGAGAGTTTATTTGGAATGTCATATGCAATTTTACTGCAAAAAAGGTTTTGTAAAAGACATTTTTCACTCAAGTGAAAGTGTAGAGAGAAGGATTGTAACTTCCACTATGATGAAATGGTACATTCTTAAGCCGTTACTTTTCTTACTGGAGAACAGAAAAATGAGCAATTGTTTCAGGCTTTATTGATTTCAGGATAACCTACTTTTGTCTGTGGAAATAGTTTTACAGGTGTGCATACACACACGCATATTTATATTTCTCTCTATAATAAAGTACATATGTATTTAAATTTGTCCGTCTCGTTCTTTTTTTTTTCTTGGCACCATTTCCCTTGCCACAGCAGAAGAGGATTATAATGCTCCAGACTGCAGATTAATTAATATAAAAAAAGGACAGTTGATTTATGTTCACTCAAAACTTGTGAAAGAAAAAGAGTCAGAATTCTGGCCTGGAAGTGTAAGAGGAGATTCTTGTGTATATGAGCAAACCAGAAGTAGATTAACACACATTTCTGACCAGAAATGGATGCTAATGGTGAGCTATTGTGGGTTTTAAAGCAGAAACTTAGCTTTTGAAGTGAATGTTTAAACTTAAACTGATTGAGGAGTCTTGAGGGTTTTAAACTTTTTTTTGTAGTGAAATAACTATATGGTAATTATGAACTGAAGCTTAACGGGAGGGCTCAACAGTTCTTTTCTGTGGCTGCTTGCTGAAACTATGGAGGAGGAAGCTTTTATCACAATTGGTCATAAACCCCTTAAATTTAAGGGAAGCGAAGATAAATATTAGCTGCATTTATAAAAAATTTCCAGATGAACTATAGGCAGTACTGATTTACTCCAAAAAAGTATGCCTGTATCAGAACTTGTGTTAATGGTTTGTTTCGTGTGCCAGCTAATTTGAAACGAGGAAATCTACAACCAGAATCAGAAACACTATTAGAACTGCTTTTGATGAAATTATGAACTAGATCAAACAAGATGAGGACTGTTTTAAGGTCCCTAATTGTATATCTCCTTGCTTGAAGTTTTATCAAGAACAGTATGAAGATCATATGGAGACAGCTGGTTATTTCCATAGCAGCTTAGTCTCAGAACGACATGTCTGTCAAGAAGCAAATAAGACTGTTCCTGCAACGGTAAGGAATTTGCAAAAGCCCAGATGGCTACGTAATTATACTTGGCTGTGTAATGCTAATTTGCTGTAAAAACAAATCATAATTGTGACAGTTGATTGTAGCATATCACAGATGCTTAGTGATCCAATCTTTGGGCCTTTATTTAGGTAAATAGCCTTAATGAAATCCTAACATACGCTCTGATATTGCAGACATTAGAAACACTGCACGAAGGGCTTGATCCTATTAGAGTTCTATTGATTTGAGTAGTAGTCCTTCAAGGCCACGTAAGTTTTACCCAAACCAGTTGCAGTACATGGCAAGAAGCTTTCTTTTTCAGAGTCTGGATGTTGTGCTGTGTACTTTAGTAACACGTGCAAGCACACTTTCTGTTAATTGTATATATAGATGGACATTGTCATAGAGAACTTCTGATTTACTCTCTTCTTTTTATGAGAAAGCAAGCATGCTTTCAAAGTTTTATTGATACGTTTATCAAAAAGCTGAATTAAAACACTATTGGAAATACGTTAGTGTTCTGTAAGTAGGCTGTATTTCTGAAAGGGTGATTGTCCCTGATTATATACAGTAGTGTCTCATACACCAGACAACTCACAATTTTACTGAAGAGCTGAAGCACTTTACAGAAGCATGGAAGAGGAGGGTCCTTTCTCAGAGGATGGTATGGTTTGGCTTACAACTAAGCTTACTGCTAGCTTATTTCTAGCCTTGAAACAAATGGAGTGGTAGGTTTCCAGTAATTATCAATATTGTATATTTACCTATATGCTGTTTTGAAGTGTATGGCAAAATACAACTAGTGTGTCAATCTTGAAATCATATATAGACACTTTAATCCTAGGTCCAGATTATTAGATGGTTTTCATTCACACAGAGGAAATAAGTGAAAAGAAGAATTTTGTTTCATGTTAATAGTCGCTAGGATTTGCATTATAATGTGTCAGACAAGCTTTATTTCAGGAAATGTAAAACTCGGATAAGTGATTGCTTTACTTGACATCACATTATGTTATTCTGAATTTGGCCTAGATGCCTTGCAGCAATTAATTAGTTACACAACATGAAAGAACAACTAAAATACATTTCTAAGCTCTATTCTCAACAATATGCCTGCCAGTCTGCTGCATGGCAAGCTGAATTGGAAGCAGAGGTAGATTAAAGCAGTGGTTTAGCCTGCAGGCTGATTCGGGGTCCAGAATGGGCTGTTGTCAGGCTGCAATGCAGAACTTTAATTGTAATGTTCTTTCACAAAACTAGTGACACAGACTTTCACAGTCATTTCACCCTCACTTCACATTCTCACTATGCAGGAACTTTACAACAAAGAAGAAGGGCGGTACAAATAGTGCTTTTCCTTATTCTGCTGCTCTCAATCATATGTTGCAAATGTGTCCTTAAGGATCTGACTCTTTCTAAATTAACATTTAAAACAGTCTACAGCCCATCTTGACCCAATATGTCCTGGGTTCAGCTGACATAGGGTTAATTTTTCAGAAGAAGTCAGGAGGGTACACAGTCGGGATGGCTGACTCAAACTGGCTAAACAAACCAGGCATTTGATACCGTGTGAGGTCATGCTGTGTTCTGAGTGGGGGAGCTGGCCGGGGGAGGTTGATCATTGCTGGGGAGCGCACTGACCATCAGGCAGTGAGAGACCTGCTCTGCATATTTCCTTTTTTTTTAATATTCTTCTTATCAGTATTATTGTTGCTACTGTTCGCTTCCTTTGCTGTCCTGTTAAACTGCCCTTATCCGGAGGGATTTTTTTTTATCCTGACCCACAAGTTTTGCCTTTTTCTTCCGATTCTTCTCCCCACCCCACCGGGGGGGAGGGGCAATAGAATGGCTGCATGGTCCTTTGTTGCTGGCCGGGGCCAAACCATGACAATGGGCATGCTGCTTGCTCCAGAAATATCCCTTAAAGGCGCTGTTTTATACAGAGCTAGCGTTGCACACCGCCATAGATACTTCTAATGCCACAGCCTTCCATCTGCAAGTCAGTAGCTGGTATTTGCTCGCAGCTCTGTAACCTTCCGCCCAAGCCACTCACAATGTTTTTGGCTCGGTCTCCTGGCTTTGCAGCTGTAAAGCTGAATACTGGTGTTATAATTTCTCTTGGGAAGGGGTTGCCATTAGTGTGGAAACCATCTTCTCCACCCACTCATTCTCCTGCCCCTCAGCTCCAGGGGGAGTTTCATCTCTATGAGCAGACCTGATGATGCCCAAAGCTTAATGGTTAGCCAGTGTGTGGCACCTGCCACTGATCAGAGCACTGGGTGCCACGCAAAAATGGCATTTCATGGAGGAAAAACTGATGGGGAACTTGACAGGGAAAAGTATTGGGGGAGCGCACCTGCTGCACTGGAGAGAAGCCTGAAAGAGGACATTAGCCTTGGGGCTTCTGTGTCTCATGACTCTCCTTTTATTTTTTATTTTTTTTTCCCCACTGTTGAAGTCAATGTATGCCATCAGGTAATGGCAAAGTAAACGTTTCTGCCTGTGAACTTCTCTCAGCATCCTTTTGTGCAGCGCTGGGTAATCCATGCCTGTTAGTTGCTGTTTGCACAATAAATCTCAGGAGAACCTTTTTTTCCCCAGTGCTGCTACTTCTGAACCATTGAATCACACTGAATACAATAGACTTAACACAATAGACTGTGTACTACAAAGCAGTGTTGGACTGCCTGCCTTCCCTTGATCACTTAAAATTGGCCTTTTGCTGGCTAAGATGAGAGCACTTTCATTACCGGTAAGCATCTGCTCTGAAACAACTCCTTGTCTGCTGCTTCCAGTGGATAGCTGTAATGTGGTACACTGGTCTGATGTAAATGTTGTACAGTTTGAGCACCACAGTGTGATAATTCCTCGCAGCAGAATCAAGATCAACATAGCCATATAAGATAAAAGCAGAAAGTTAGATAAAAGCAATACGCTGTGGAAGTCTATCCCATGCTGGAAGTTTTCAAGCAAAATACTGGCATTTATTTTCTAGTCATGTTTTTCTGTAGCAAGTGTATCGCATAGCCTCAGTCTGTTTAAGGCATCCTTTTCGTGTGTGATTAGAAACTGTTTCAGGATCAAGGGTTACTTGGATTTATTAGTCATATGTATGGAGGTAGGAAGACAAAACGAAAAAGGGAGATACAGGAATAATTTGAAATGAGGAGAGAAGGTGGTATTGCCTAATTCACTTTAAAATTTATGGCAGGAATAACTCCCAGCTATGCAAAAGGAGTCAAAACACAAAGGACCTTTTTCTTTTCCAGAATTCTGTGAAGTTAGTTTATTCATAGAGAACTTACTCTGAGTATGTTACAGTGTATTCAGTGTTTGCATCTACTTATGCTTTTGGGGGGTGATAAAAGGAATGTTAATCCTTCAGTAATCTCAAAACAACTTTCCTTTTAACTCTCTGTTTCAGGACGTAGATTTCTTCTGTGAATAGTGCTGAAAGCAGTCAGGTAATCTCTTGGCTGCTAACGTGGAAAGCTGACAGAAAGAAACCTGGACACGCTCCCTGAACACACAGCCCTTCCTGTAATAGATGTTTGTGAAACAAGTAATCTTTCTTCAAAAC
>Ga0065711_1005680_pt1 | contig 19445 bp, 7 predicted proteins | sample Hoacrofraction12_FD_59098 | JGI IMG/M metagenome (GOLD analysis project Ga0065711, IMG submission 59098) | Hoatzin crop microbial communities from Cojedes, Venezuela - Epithelial fraction 12 v2 (version 2) | ecosystem: Host-associated > Birds > Digestive system > Esophagus > Crop | place...
AAAAAAAAAAAAAAAAAAAAAAAAAAAAGAACCAGCTAACCAGGCAAGCAAAACTATGGTCGAAAGTTTCTAAGTAAACAAAACTATAAAAAGAGTGTGCATCTGTACTTGCTCTTTTCTTTCATTTTAGTTCACATAGAAATTGAGGTATTATTCCCTTACTGTCGTGTTGTGTGTCCCTCCACCCCCCCTTTATATTCAGCCAACCGCATAGCTGGGAACTTGGCGGGGGGGATTTGTGGGGGTTTTTAAGCATTGCTGTAGGCATAGATGACTCATTTTAGGCCACAAAATAATTTAATATTAAATAATTATATAAACATTACATTTAAACAACATACTGGAAGTCTTGGGTTCATTTTTTAAGCCTATACCTCTATATACATCTTACACTTTGTTTACAAAAAACACCATCATGTAAGAGCAGCTGCAATTTTTTTCAATACCTGTTCAGTATTGACAGACATTTTCAGAAAGACTTACCAATCTGACACTGACAAATGTGTAAAATTTCATTCATCTGTAAATGACTTTCATTATTAGCTTTTGATTATATTTATTGTTCCTGCTCTTCTAGCACTGGAAACCGATGACCTGAGCCAGCAACCTTCACCTACAACATGGTGTAGGTTGGTTGGTAGCAAGAGGACACAGAATCAGAATGCAATGATTGCAATGGCACAAAGCCTTTACCAATACAGGGTGTTTTACATTGTAAGTATCTCATTCTGATTATTTAGAAGCGTCTCTTCTAGAGGAAAAATCCTTACTCTTCTTCCCAGGAAACACAAATATAATCACAACAGAAGGCAGATTTTCAATACCTAGCAAACAAGATCATTATTTCAGCCAAGTACAACTTATGGCGTATAACACACTTTAACAAGGGTCCTGCAAATTTACTTTGAGATTCTTTACTGCAGCACGTGAGCAGAGAAAATAACATCTGACAGTGATTATGAAGCAAGATATTCCAAGGAGGTCTAACAGCAATTTAACAAGCAGCAGCATTCTTTACTTAAATCACCTTTATCATCCTAAACCTTCTTACCGGTTGTCTACCAGGTGTTGGCCACTTCTCTTGCCCTGAAAGAGCCAGACATCCAAGTATCTTGCAAAGTTTTATTCATATTCCATATTCTGTTTCCCTGATGTCAAGCCTACCTCCCCTACCTGACTAGCAAAAGCATCCTAATAGCAGCAAACTTGCAGAAGCCCCGCATGGAGCTCAGCCGCCTCCTTGCAACTGACAGCACAACAGCCTTCTACCCACTTACTCTCTTTTCTTCGAGACAGACAAAAAGGGAGGAAGATTCATCCGGAGGTAGCAGTTTAGAAACTTGACATTTCACTGCTTGATGCTCACTTTCATCAGCAATAAGCTCTTGACTTTAATACTGAAAAATAACGAAGAATAGCGAAATTGAAACTGACACTGTGTGTCTGCTTAGACTCATGGTGCCTATATGCTACCACAGAGTACAATAATTTCATCCTCTTCTTAAAGCATTTTGCTATTGAATGAGAAGTAGCTTTAACTATATCTAGTCATTGCCTATAGCAGTCAAGTCAGTCTTTAAAAAGGAAAATTCAAACATGTTTCAGATGCATTAATCCGTATCTTCCTAAGTAATATGTTACATTAGTGTACCCTACAACATTAAATAAACCAGGGGGGAAAATTCATATTGTGACACACTGCAACGAATCACACCACCCAGATATACTCATATGAAAGGGATCACAGTGCCTTTCAGAAATATATTTTCTGTTTTATAATTTAACAAAGTGCACTAAGGCTACCAAATAAATTCTGTTTGAAGCTCTTCAAGGCTTATAGAAGATGAACTATTTCAGGTTTTAGCTTTGTGTTATTTTTATTGCTCCTTCTCCTTTCTTTTTTTTTCATTTCATTCTCCAATAAAGAGCTAAAAGCTGTGTGAAAATGAAAGATATTTTCCACTTACTAGAGGTGTTTGTACGTATTGCTACACTTATGCACACTTCACTATAGATGTACAGATAAACATGTTTTCCACCCCACACCAGTTACTGTTGTTTCCCTCTATTTATTTGTCTCAATGGACCAGGAAAAAAATCATATTTTTAGAAGAAAATGGAAACAAAGCAAAAGGGAGCAAAGCAACAACTATTCCCGAACAGCAAATGGCTAAGATATTTGTCTGGGAGTTGGGAAACCTGATGTAGGTAGTTAGATGGAGATAATTGGACTTGGGTCTCTGCCAATCTATCTTCATGCCAAGTCCACTCTATTTGCTTTTCTAAGAAAAGCAAGTCAGTGTCTTTCATTTTAACATGAAACTTTATCATAAAACTTTATCCTTCATAATTCCTATGTTGTCACAGAAAGCTTATTTTAAAGAATATTCATCTCCAAAACAAAAATGGTTAAATAGAAATTTCCACCACTCCTACTTACCTTTTACAGAAGAAGGTGAAATAACTCCTTACGACACTACTATATAGACAAGTCAGAATACAGCATGCTTATGACATGGTATAAAAACATGTGCAGAAGAAATTCTTAAAGCAACTCAATAAGATGGTCACTAATGTTCACAAACATTGCAAGGGAATTTTAAACGATTTTGAGGATGTGACTTAAAAGTGAGTCAGCACTGGTTCAGGTAGAATGCAAAAAATACAAGGCAAACTTCTACCAAAACCTCAGAAATTTGTGTTTTCCCAAAGCTTGAACAGATAGTTTGCAAGGCTCAGATATTGCACAAATTATACAAGCAAGCTACACAGCAAAATCAGCAACAGTCCTGTTGTGATACTACAGCCTACTGCTACCAAAATTGCTATCCTAGGATCCAGGAAAGCTGTAGGGAAGCCAAAAATTATAATGTTGACCACATTCATTACTTCACATGTAGCTGCTCTTGATTTTTCGGTGATTTTTAGTGTTCATTTTACTCAGATTCTCATTTCAGTAAGGCTAGAGCTGTTCTCTTCTGTGTAGGTGTCTCTCCACCCCCAATTCAAAAGCCAGCTTCAGCATTCATCATTCAACACTTCGCCTACCTTTTATAAAGTTCTATGGCCTGTCCTGTTTTCAACACCTTTTCTGTTATTAATCTTTTTGTTTCATGCACATCTCTTACACAAAGTTCTATTTAATCCACATTGTGGTTTAGTCACGAGTGGCAAGTAAAACAAAAATATTTGGAAAATCTTGTTTACTTATATACTATTTTAATAGGAAGTTATCTCCATCTTGATTTTCTAAACATAATTTTCTTTTCTAGTTTCCAGGACAGGTGTTTACTTCACCCACTGTTCATCATGGCTTATCAAACACTCCTTAGCATGACACAAGAAACACAGGACCCATAATGAAAGGCCAAAACCTAAAATTTGCAGATAACAGACAACAAGCAGTCAGTCAAACAGGAAATATCAACTGTATCAGTTCCATTTGAGGACCCTGCAATATGGGGGGAAAAAACAAACAACCCAAAAAAACATATTTAACATGTCTCCGCTGACTCTAGAAAACAAAACATACCCCAAACTGCAAAACATGACAGAAACCCAAACGGAAACAAAACCACCGTTGGTATCTAAATGTCTAGGGCAAAAAATTCTGCCTTTAAATTTAGGTCAGTACTCTGAGTCTGTGCAAGTTGACATTTTGGCAGACACAAGGCCTCTACAGTCCAGTTCTAGCAATGACAATGATTTTAAAAGGCAGCAAATCAACATATAAATCTTGGTGACAAAATTATGAATCAGTAGGTGGTAGATGAATCATTTTTTCCTTTCATTGCCATTATAGATAGCTAACAGAAACCTTTAATTCAGTATTATCCTTTAGTTTAAGTAGTTTCTCTTCCTCTTCAGTATTCACAACTCAGATGTAATTTTAAGATCCATATTCTTTAGATGCTCAATTTTCTTACTGACCCTAGTGGAAATAGCACCATGTCAGAACAGATAGAAGATATAAAATTATTAGTGTGCGGTGAAGTCCATTCCTCTTGTTTTCTACTTTCCTAAGCAAAGTGATGAAAATATTTAAAGTGTGATAGAGATAAGCAGCACTAAAAACCTTGCAGTGGCTATGCAGACAGTTGTCAACCATTACTGCATCACCAGTCTAATTACAGCCACATACATGTATCTCAGTTGAAAAAAAAAAAGAGCAAAATATTGCTAGTCAGGTCTAATGTCAGTGAAATATTTTAAATTAAAACTTTGGAAAAAAATAAATAGATCACAAGGGAAGTCCTCCCTTCTCTGCAACCATCACCTAAAATATCCAAGATCCATAAGACATTGTGCGTCTCATTTGTTCAAGTCTACTTTGGTCTTTCCAAACATGTGTGCCAGACATACTGTGGTTGTGCCAGGAATCATCTCCAGTTAAAATCAAGTCAGCTGGGGCATGAAACTGCTGGGAGCCATAAGACCTACAGAGAATGCACACTACACATTCTTACTTTAGTCAACGGAGATCTTACTTTTTTAATTTTCTCTCACCGAATTTTAGAATTCTGAATTCAAAGAAAATAAGATTTCAAAGCTGAGCAGTATTGTGTGTGTATTTGCATATGCGCACATGTGTATCTAAGATAAATTATCCAAGAACTGTACTTCAAATTCTTCATCTGCCTGGCTGTAAGTAGTTTTACTAAGTTTTATACACATTTCCTTGTTTTAAAAGTCACTAAAACACTTCACAACAAATGAAAACAATTCATTAGAACGAGGGGAGGTTTTCCATAAAGGACCTAAATATTAAGAAAAATATTCTATATCACTGATAATGACTGCTATTCTTAAAACCTGCCTAAAGCTGAATTACATCTAGACTTGCACACGAATTAATTGCCTAGAGAAAGGACTTGTGGTCTAATCTGCAATATATTAGAGGGATTCACATCTGATTGATAGACGGTACTGCAGTAGTCATATTTTCCTTTCCCCTTTGGAATAAAGCCAACTCAGAAGTGACATCTATGAATTACTGGGTTTCCTGAAGGTTAAGCCACTTAGGAAAAAAAAAAATCATTTACAAGCTGTAAATCTTTTTTGCAAATCTTACTTTCATTCTAGGTTGAATGCTTCTAATGATATTGTAGGAGCCTCACACAGAAAGCAAAATCACAAGTATTTGATGCTGTAGCGCTCCACTGCACAGAAAAGATGAATGCTGCCACTACTGCAAGCACATGAACTTTGATTATACGTCTTAAAGCCATTTGCTATAGTGTAAAATAAAGTGCAAGAGGCTATATTAGATGCTTCATTGACTTTTAATCAAAGGGAGAAATTATATTTTTATTTATTATTTATCTATCTTCAAAATGTGACTAATATTTCTAGTGATCATTGGTGAATTTCTGTAATAGTTAGCATTACGTATGTCAAGACATTAATATGATTTAGTTTTAATGAAGTGGCAGTTAATTACTAAAATTCACTCATACACAGATGTACAAACCCCGCAATTCTATTACAATTTTTAGGAGGTAAACTCACTTCTGCTCTCATATGCTTTAGCAAGTAAAATATTAATAGAGTTAATGTCATATTGAAGATGTCTTGTTTTTGCTATCACATTACTACGGTTATATTTCTTATTGCATTAGCTAAGTCTTTCAACATACTGGTACGGTACACTTACACAACTCTTAATTGTAGAAGAACTCTTTAGATATGTTGAGCAGACGAAATGTAAAAGGCAATCACAGTGCATCTGTAATTTTTGTAATATGACAAAAAACATGAAAAAACAGATTCTAAGAAATAAATGTCTATAGGTTATTAAAAAGACATTCAATAACATCAGGCAAAGCATGAAAAAAATCCTATCAAAACATGAAAGCTTGAACAGCGTTTCACTTTCAAAATGTGTAAAATTTGGAAGTGAAAATAAGAAGGCAGGGAGCAGAAAAAAAAATTTATTTTGGAGTAACAGCCAAGCAAACTTAAACGTGAAGATTTCTAACCAAACATGAGGCTTCTTTAATAACAAAAGATAGACTATATTGACTAACATTTAATCAAATTGCTTAAATATGATACTCCAGTTTCTAGGGGAATCATTCAAGTTTTGCCAAAGTAACTCAATAGCTGAAATTTAGAAGCTTTTCATGAAATGAAATTTTGAACACCTTTTTACACACCGTTCTATTTTTCTCATCTTCATGTAACAGAGCAGTCAAATGAAATAAGTTCTTCAGGAAATTACTCAGTACATAGTATTCTTCAACTGCATGTATTTTTGAGTTGCTAAACTATCCCATAGGAGAGTTGTTCCACTAACATCAGTAAAAACTACTCTCATGCCAGAAGTTACAAATTTAGCAACGCACATACCTGGAGCACAACATGAAGCAGACTCTTTGATTCACGCAGAAATAGAGAAGGTCACTTTTATTTTGTGTTTTATCTTAACAATAAAAATTATTTTTGCATTTTTGGCACATTCGATTTGTAGACCTGACAAATTTGTAATAAAAACCCAGACTTACAAAATTGCTTTTTTGCACTGGTTGTGGTGATTACAGCATCTCTTGTTTCAGAAGGGTAAAATGGGATACAGAAATGTGTCTCTAATGAGGAAGAAAAACAACTGCAAGTTGTATCAGTTGCACAAATTCATTCTTGTGAGTTAGTTAAGAAACTACCGTATTTATCTTCAGCTAAAATTCATAAATTTATGTATGGAACACCATGGGGATATTTATCCTGTGAGGGGACAAGGAAAGTGACAAATTAATTCTTTGTATTATTTCTGATGCATAAACATCAACAACAAAAAACCTGAATGGACCTTACTAAAACATAGAAAATCCACTCAAGAGGATATGAACTCCCAATCATTTTGTTAGCAAGGTTCCTCTCTCTGGTGTAAATCAACACCAACTTTTATGGAGCTACACCAGTCCATGCCAGATGGGAGTCTGGATTTCCTCAGAAAAGCCTAACCATAGGAGGGAACAATAAAGTAATTAAGTTTCTCCACCAGTAATTAGACATTAAAAATAATAATACTAACTGTAATCAAGGGGAAGAAGAGGCTTCAGCATAAGTTTTGTCCAAAGCCATGCTGAGCTACAATAAGCTTATAGAACACAATGACAGAAATGATTTTGCAAAATGGAATAATACTCCTGAAAGGCTAATGATGGTGCTATCCAAATCATACCTGGCAGGAGCACTACACAGCCACATCTGTTGTTGGGAATTGGCTCTCCTCTTCGAAGAGGAGAGCTACCTTAGGTAATTTGTTGGGGCTATCATGAAATCAAACATCGAAGTAAAACTGAAATTTACTGTTATATTCCAAATCCCAGGAGACTGTCCTCAAAGTGCCTCCTGGTTATAAGAAAGCAAGATTCCTTTGCTATTATGAATACATGAGAAACAAGGCTGTGAGGTTTGGATATTTAGCTTTCAGGATATATCAAAACTTCTCACTTTCAGCAAATGCAGATAGATTGAAATGGTCCAACTGATGGAATTTTAACATTGATTTTCATAATTTTAAATAAACTCAGCAGTTGCATCGATGTTTGTTCTCAAATTTACTGGTTTTGCAAATAAATCTGAAAACTTCTATTTGTGATGTAATCTGGCTGATGGCATTACACCAAGAAAGTGGTTACTCTGTTATCTGTCCCTAACAACACTGTCTACCGCAACAGTCCTGCTGTGTCACCCCAGAAAGATCTGCATGCATGGCGGGAGGGGGATAGGGAAGTAAAGTATGTTTCTATATAAAAGTATATTTTCTAGAATTCTATTGCATTATCCAGGATGATGTTTTCGAACATTGGCTAGCCCAGAAATTAACGATGTAGCCTCTCAAGACTGTAGGACTCTTGTATTTGCAAATCTACATCAATGAGGTCCTGCCTTTTGAAACTGTTGTTGATGGTGACAAAATCTGATGGAAGAAAGAAGCCAGTGCTTAGCTAGTCTTTGTCAGAAGATGGTAAACTGTTACAGTAATGTAAAAGCTTGTATATCTTAAATAAAATACCTTTTATACACAATTGTGCCAACAGAGTGTATTTACTCTGGTAATAGTGAAAAGGTGAAGTATAATAGGTCTTAGCCAAAAAATAACAAAGTTAGTAAGTGTCTAACTGTCCCAAATCTAACAGCACTCTGCGAGAGATTTCCATCTTGTACGTGTTTATTATTCTAAGAAATATGCTAGAATCTTGTATAGTTATAGCATAGTAATTATGAAAGACTAAGAAGCATTGGAGTTCGCCTTTCAGAAATACTTTGCCAGGATCTCAGAATAGCAAAAGCTGTATGTAATTGCTAGGCTTACAAAAAGAGGATTCAAGGCTTTTCTGACTGCATGACCATTTCAGGAGTGGTATGTTGCAGACATGAGGCAATAAGATCACCAGTGTCATTAGGGAATTGCTAGCAATCCCTCCCTCACTGACAAGTTACACTTAACAGAACTGGTTTTAATAATTTTCAAAGAGCAGTCAGCATCTGAAACTCATTGTATAAACAAACCTCATGGAAAAAAACTTAAAAGGGAGTCCTGATGTTTTATTTTATGAATGATAGAGTTTATGGACTTGAGAAACTGAATGAAAAGATGAATTACTATATGGTTCTTAAACAGAGACAGAACAACCCTCTCTCTTTAAAAGATATTCCTTCCTGCTCCAGGATTAAGATTTGCTGCATATCTACATTTCAAATCTTGCTCTCTCTACAGACAGAGAGTGCCTTTTACCTCAGTCAGTAATAGAATCCATGCTCCAGGTATGCCCGCATAATTTTTAATAAACATCTAGTCAAATTTCCTTTAAAGACAGCATCCCAAATTCTGGTGACAATGACTTTAATGCAGTGCTTCATCTGTCACAACAATCTCCCCTTTTCTATGAGATCACAACACAAGATCACTCAACACCACCATGGCTCAGCCAAGTTTCAGTTGTTTTCTCTTCAATTTTAGCATGGTTTATAACCTTCTCAGATTAAGGCAAGGCTCCAGTGCTGTAGCTCATTATTACACAAAGGCAGAAAGAGTTAGAGCTCCCAACTAAAACATATATTGTTAGGCTTGTAATAATGTATTATATGAGGTTCTTGCTGGATCTAAGAATAGCTTACAAGCTGAGCCCCCTGTCAAGAGAGTAGCAAAAAGAAAAACAAAAACAAACAAACACACACTGCAAAAACCCCACCCACCATTGTTTTCTAGTGAACTATTAACAAGGAGGTTAAGTATCTACAGTCAATGGAAGGAGTAGAGAACCACTTAAGGAACACGGTTAGTTCTCACAGTTTAGAAAATAAAGTGGAAACTCTCAAGCAAGTGCTGGGATTTCTGCACTGCTTGGCGTGGCTCCACAGCAGCCTAGAGCAGCCACACGGCCTGGAGAGAAGAGCCCAGTGCTCAGCTCAGGAGACACAGGCTGAAGAGCAGCTGCGTTTTTCACAGTTTGAATGCTTACCTACAGTCTTGTGCCATGTATACAGAATATTATTTTTTGCTAGGTTGAGAAACATTCAGGTTGCTCCTCTTTCTAGTCATAAAACTGCAGCTGGCAATTATGGAGTCTAGCTCACACTTCAGTGTTGCTGTGGCTATCGATAACGCACTTAGTCTCACTGCTGGCTCTTTTGTTTTTTATGCATGCAACACCACAAATATCACAACATTACATAGTGTGTAATACAAACTGCATACCGGGTCACACCTCTAGTATTTTCAATATCCAGTCAAGCAAAGCAAGTATCCTTAACTCCCACTTCTGGAACTTCATATAAAGTCATCGAACAGTTTTCAGATTATCAGATTCAAAAACACCATTCAATCTTCTATGCAGATTAAGTCCGCATTACCCACCAAAGTAACCAGTTATTATGCTGCAGTTGTGAGGGAGAGGGGTAATTAAGAAACATTCACACACTCTCCCTTTAACTGTTCCCCACAATTTGTAAGCCTCAGACACAAAGGAAGGTAGGGCTGTTAACAAACAGCAATTCCACACTCAACAAGACTTAACTTCAATGAACAGTGTATCCTTCAAGTCCCGCAAGGGTCCCACAGAGACTACATCTATACCACCTATCCTGTCTCCTTAACGTAAAAAGATGTCAAAACATCCCAAACACACAAAGAACACCCACCTGTAAACCTCACACAACAAATTTTTCTTTCAGTAGGCTCTAATGAACTCTGGTCATTTGTGGTTTGTTTGGCTGTGTTTTTTTTAAATAATTTAAGTGGAGACTAATTATTCCTTTCCAGGTGGCAGTGATAAGGCTGCTTGGTTTCAGGTGATAAAAGAGTGAAAACTGCTGTCAAACAAGCCTTTACAATTCTCATTCTCCTAAATCCTTCTTTAAGGGTTACTGTTCTTTTCAGTAACATGAGGTTTTGGAATCTATGATTTTGTTTCAGCTTTTTTTTTTTTTTTTTTTTTAACTGGAGGGTTCACCAAGGAGTAAGCCATAGTTTCCTTAGCTCACAAAAATGTGCTTATGTAAACGGTGTGGTAATAATCTTTCTCAGCCTGATGCTTAATTCATTCAAGATCTATAAATCACTCTCAGGTACTAACAGTCTAATGCAAGACCCAAAATAAAAATCTCATTTAATTTCACTGCAATTAAATCAAATAACACATACTGTATCTTTTTTAGACATAACAAGGAGTTTATCTACCTTCCCCAGTATTTCGTACTGTTCTCCGTGTTCCACCTTATATGTGCCTGATCCTGCAGCAGTACAGCTTTAAACTGGGTTCTGTTTTCAGAGAAATGGCAGAAACGGGTTCTTTTTCTGAAGTCTCATGCCTTCCTGATTATGGTACATCCAAAGAAATTTTCTCCCAGGGCTGTGTCTTTCCCCTGTTCATAACCACTACAATTTACAGAGCAAAAAACTTTAACCTTCCTCTCTAACTCAGCACCACTCTATGCAACGCATTTTAATTTCCTTCACAGCTAAGGGAAATTGTCTTTCCCATTGAATGCACAGACAGTTCAGTGATTTTGTAGACAACAGGATTTACCATAAATAGTCACAAATTGTTCAACACTAATCAGAAGAATATATAAGGACAAAACAGTTTGCAAAATTTTTTGTGATACTAATCACTCATTAAAGCTCACTGTGTTATGTAGCCAATATGATCCATATAATAAGTTATGGAGACAAACTGATACTTAAGGTCCAGATTTGACCAGATGCAAATTTGCTGAAGAATATAGATGACTGAAGTTATAAAAATAATAATAAATGCAGTACAACAATGTTCTTCTAGAATACAGATGGTACTTCCATACCAAGTGCATTTGTACTGTTTTTAAACTGTAGTGACATGGTCGAGGACTAAATTACACAATTTTTCCATGAGAGGAAAGATATTTACTACTTGCGCAGGTGCAGCCAGTATTGTGTTCTGCTAATCATCCTAGCCTCCGAGGCATAAGGTCTATATATGTACATATACAACATACCAGAAAGCACTCAAAGAACCACAGGCATATTTTAGCACAGTCTGGAACATACTATTACAAAATATATGTATCTTAGAGATAAGTGAGCAATTCACAGAAGATAATTCATTGACTGCTCTTTTTCCTCTCACAATGGACTGCAATTTCCAGAAAGGTATTTAATTTGAACTCTCTCAAGAATCTTTTTAATGAACAAGGCAAAACCTGCCAGAATATTTAGGAATCAGATTTTGAGACGAGAACTGTCTTGGCTAGTTATAAGATTGCATACACAGTTTATGGTGTACTCTTGTTCCCTCATTAGATCAGCACAATTTTAAAATCAGGAAGAAGGCTTAACATAAATAATGAGGTTCAGACTGATGTTCCCTTGAAGTTTAAGGGTAAGATGATGATAAGCAGGGTAACAGAAACTTGGAAACTGTGAACCATTCTATTCTCTGAAACATGTAGGGTTTTGCTCGAAGTACCATTACAATGAAGAGAAAAAGAAGCTGTATTTTTCCTTTTAGCGTTCAATTTTTTTTAGTTAGCATCCACAGAGATAACTGCACAGATTTTTTTTTTTTTTTGGACCACGATTCTTGAAAGACTTTAGCAGTCCATTCCACAGGAACATTCAGAATACGAGAAGTGAAGAAGTGCATGTGTAAATTTTTCATCTTGGGTATCACAGTATGATCATATCCTTTTTGCTTTAGAATATGACACAAGAACAACTCTCCACGGCCCCTCTAAATGAACTTTTGGCTAAGTGGTCTCCTTCCCAACAGCAGAAAGGTGGGAATTATGAGAGCAGAGGGCCCCTGTGCAGAACTAGACAGCACTGTGGTCGTGTTAACTTCCAGCATCCACTGGCCCATGAGTTTCTCACCCAGATGTGCTGGTTTTCTATGCAAAGATTTTATCTTTTAAAAAAGGCTCAGATGCCCACGGACATTAGCAGCAATCCCCAAATATAATTTACACAGGCAGAGCTAAAGGGTCCACAGAGACTAAAACTATGTTATTGGGCAAGTCTTTACTACCTCTGAGAGTCTGGTTCCGCCCTTCCAATCATACGCTGACTTTACAATCAGACAGGTTTGGGGCATGTATCATTCCCTAACCCTTATTTTCTGGCTCCAGCTGAAAGGGAAATTAGGCATGTGTTTCAAGCAGGAGCTGTGGCATGCTCCAGCATAGCTACAGTTTTGGTCATTTCACTATAAACAGATAGGCATAATACACTATCCGGTCTGATCTACTTCCAAAATCAGGGTCCTATACTATAGGCACATGCACATTCAAGTCAAATTATTTGAATTACTATTAATTACATCTGCAATTCTAACATATACGAATCTGTCACAAGCCAACTAGCTTTAAACCGGCCATCATTAAATATCTTTCCAGTACATTAAGTACACAGCAGAGAGCTGTGCCAAGAAGCCCTGATATTAAAAGATAAACAAATTTCAAGAGGCCAAACAAAAACATGTTTACTTCAGTCGTATTTTGTGTGATACATCCCTCAGCATGGTCTTTGCATTTGTAGTATGATAGGAATTTGGCAACTCTAGACTCTCAGCATAGAAGCGAGTGATTCCAAATCTGTGCCCTTGTGGTGTGAAGTCATCCACACATTCCATTACATTGCTGGTGGAAAAAAAAAAAGGGAGTGGGTGGCAGGAAATGAAATGATTTAGCCTTTGCGACCCTTCTGAGACTTAGAAGACTTATAATTGTTTCAGATCAAATCCTGACTCAAGTTTCCTCCAGCAATTCACTTGAAGTAATTTATAATAGTGAAATTGAAAGCTGAATTATGTGGAACTTAGTCCCTAGATCACACAAGTAAATATTCACAAGTTTTCTTCACTTTGAATTACATTTAAAATGTTCAAGTGTTAGCTTCTGGTTTAGCATACTGAAATCATAACAAATTTATCTACTTGTCTGTAAGTACAGTTTAATATAATTTTGCCTTTCAGAAGGTTTCCCAAGCTGTCATGCAGCACCATACCCTAATGGTCCAGGAATGCATCCACAGACCCTCTGAAGGTGAAATGCCGAACGTGCTCCCACAGCACATCTCCACCAGGCAGTGGAGGACAAAGCAAAGAGATGTGATCTAATTCACACTGAACTACCTTTGGACGAAAGGTTGCTGGCCATGAGATCACCACATCACATCCAATTTTGCAAAGACAGTTAGCACAACTAATGCAGCTACACTGCCTCTAGGACTACCTTTGCATGGCACTGTGTCTTGTAAATATGCCTACTTGGAAAACTATTGATGTGAAATCGAAATGTGTGGCATAAATGTGCTGCGCTCATGTGCATGCAGTCAAGTTTTTCCAAGACCCCAGTGAGTTGACTTTGTGGTCCCACTTTCCACCCTGCGACAACTTTCAATCTTGACCTTTATAATGAATCTTTGGAAAAAAATTAACCTTGTTTCTATGTCGAAGCAGAATATAAAATCTGTTACACACACACTTTATATATAAAAGTGTGGGGAATACAGGGAGGGTCATATGGACTACAAACGGGTATCTCACTGGTACCAAGCATTAGACATAGGCAGAAAAGTACACTGGCTATACTAGATGCCATGCTCTTCAACATATGTTGAATATCTATCCCTACTTTATTTCTTCCTCTACACCTCAGAGAACTGAGTTCTTTGTATAGCTCAACTTGTGTACATGTACCTAAACTTGCAAGCCTAACAGTGTTTTGATTTCAGAGGTATTTCACATTGTTCTATGTAGGCAAGCAGACGCCCAGTATCTCTGAAAAATAAAACCATTATTTTGATGCCTAAATGTAGTCTGGAGTACCACATTTCGGTTTGTATGCCATCCCGTACCTCTCCCATATTTGGATTTCCTTCAGAGAATGCTTTGGCAGCATTGCAGCAATACTGTCCAAGCTCCACTGAGTAAACTCATGACTTCAACTAGACTGCCTTCTATGTATGTTGGCAGTCCATCCACATAAGCCACACACTAGATCTAAGCTTCATGTTCTAGGCTTAAAGGCTGTGACACGGTACTTCACCCCCTCTTACTTCTACTTTTTACATTTTTATAAGTTGACGTTTTTCTCATTTAGGACACACCCATCATGTAACGTCTATAGAGATGCATAGTCTTTACAGTAATATTTTTGCATCCTCGTGTTTTAATCAATCATGTGCAAAGTAGTAGATACAGAATAATATAACATGAGAGTCATTTACCTAAGATCACTAGGAATTCAGAAAAGGTCACAAAGACTTAATACAAAGATTGCATCAGGTTTTTGAAATAAAGTAGATGGTGTCTATTTTAGCTTCATTCAGCAAGCAAACATATTTGATAGCACTTCATCTTGACTTTCTGTGACATCATATTTTTTTAATTACAACAGTGAACCAGATGAGTTAAGTAGCTCCTCATTTCTTCTTTCAATGAGCCCTTCAGACTGAGGGGAAAAGCCTCCTTAAGCCTGCAGCAGAACAGTGCTTGCAGCAAGGCTGTACCTGAATTAGCAAACCATCCCTAAATCCCATTGGTGGGACTTGTAGGCATGGAAAAAACATAAGATTGTTCCTAGTGTGCTTTAGAGAAAAAGATAACAAAAGGAAGGACGTGACCAATAAAGCATTTAAATGTATCAATACAACTCAGAAAAATACTTTTTTTAAATTTTTGCCCACTACAAGTACCATATAATTGAATTTGCATTATAAAGTATTCTGTGAGTGTGTGTATATAATTGCACACACTTTTGCAAATATATATGTGTATGTACATTGTTAAAACTTTACACTGAAGTGATTCTTTTAAAGAGGTTCAAAATTGTGCTTTAAAATACTCCACAGGTGCACCATGATTTTTCATCCTTAAATATTTTTTTTCAATCATGCTACACTTGAGAGAACTACTTGAAAAAATCTGAATAGTTAGGTGTTATAGTCCTTGAATCACGTTGCACTGCATCCTTAGATTTTAATTTATTTACCTTTTTTCAACCTTGTGCTTCATTAGAAGCAGATATCTACAATAATTACCAATAGCAATGCCTAGATCACCTATCCAGAAGCTAAACATGATTCAAGCAGACTCCTGTGTGACGTTCATGAATAATTTTATGTCTCATAACCCAAGATAAAAAATCTGCCTTTCCTATTTCTATGGCCCCAGTTTTACCAAATACAAGATAGTCCTAGTTATCAGAGGCTATGGTATTGCAATAGCAGGAATTTTTCAGTACTTAGAGGTCTCAGCATTTTTCTTAGTAAGTGGATGCTTCTGGTACACCAAATTTAAGGAAAAGAGCAGCAAAGAGTTTCCTTATTTAGATTACAGACCATTATAAGGAAAGCTAACAACTCATAGGAGCATTTGTCATTTTAGTAACACATTTATGTTTCTAAAAAATGCAGTATTTACTGCAAAAATATTTGTGCTGTAGATTTTATACTAATTCAGTATTTAAATACTTGAATAAGTGAATGAATTCTAAGCCACCTTTCCACCACCTGTACTGTTTATTTCTTCTCTAAAACAGCACTCTCAGTTTTTTCAAACTCTTTTCATAAAAGAGAATGTTTCAGTAAGTCAAATAATTTTCAGTATTTAGGGAGATGAGCATAACAACTCAAATAAACTTTCACCACTCATTTACGGACATACATTATAAAATTTTCCTTAGGATTTCCTTCCATTCTGCCTTTATACATTCTAATGTCTTGTTCGTTTTTTGCCTGAAGCCGCAGTCAGAAGAGGATTTTTTTTTCTGAGATTTCTACAACTGTAGCAAGTTAACTGAGCTGAAAAAGTCAGTTTGGAAGTCTAGAAGTTGTTCTGTGATCTTCTCATCTTATGTATAATACTTTATACTCAGACTCTCTTTTCCATTGTGTAACCCCCTCTAGTTGCTAAACGAGTTCTTCTAAACTACATTTGCCTTCCTGGGCTTGATTTACCTAGATACCTTTACTGGTCAACCCTTCATACCTCGTGACCTATGGTAAATCCAAGATTCTTATCCCTGAACACTCACTCACCCTGTTTATCCTGTGGTTCACATCTGAAGTTAATTACTACTATACAAGGGTATACAGATTTTTTTATAGGCAGCATCTTCTGTTTGGTTGGTTTGCTTCAGAGCATTTCCCCAGTTTGTTACAGTAATTTGTAAGTTCTAATTCCCCAAGTGTGCTTGCAGCCCTTGCCAGGCTGAGGTTATCTGCATGTTCTTTAGGCATACTCGCCATGTCAGTTTTCATGTCCACTAATGACACTAGTAAACAACTCTGAATTCTAGCACCCCACTCAATACTTCTGTTGTAACAACAAACTTCATGCAGAAATATCAATTTGTTTCAAAAACTGTTATGTATCCCATGCCTCTGCTCTTTGTTCATTACAGAGTTTTTACTAACTTTTACCCATGCCTGTTTAATTTCCTCAGTTGCTTGTCCTCCTATATCCACTAGAAATACAAAGAAATACAGAACAATTACTGAAGCACTGCATCACTGAAGTTTCCATTTCCAAAACGCTGTCCTGGTTAGACCTTGTACCACCATGATTTTACACATGTTCTACGACTGTGTTTTACTGATCTAATTTACCAGGGAGAGCTGTAAACTTACCCATAGCTTAATAACCCTCAAACACATACATAACCAAAGTTCTTCAGTCCTCTGGATTGGTAAGAGACCGGGTATTTTGTTGGATGTTCAGACATTTCATACCTGAGTTCAGTCAGAATAACTTTATGCCTAGTATCTGTCCCTGCTGAGCTACCAGTTTTGTTTTCTTACCTTTTTTCTGACAGAATCTCTGACATTACTTCACCTTCACCTAGCCAAATAGGGTTTTACCCACCACTTCTAGCATTTCTATCTATTTTAATGTGTGTATTTAAAGATAGACTTTGTCTCTTTTCATACATTCCATTAGTTTCTGTGGAAATTTGTTTTGGCCTTTCCTGTGTTCCTCATACATTGTTATTTACTTTATTTTCCTGTTTATCTGCTACAGTGGGTCAGTTTTTTGATGGATGTCTTCTTGGTTCAATCATCAGAAATTTGTTATTTAGCTATGTAAGTTTCTTCTTATTTCTTATTTCTCATTTTGTTCAGCAATACAACACCTTCTGAGACACTATTACTGTTTCCTTAAGTAGAATAAATGCAATATCCAAGGAGTTTACTTTTCCTTAGGGCATTTTTGATGAGCTCCCTCATTTTATTAAATCTATCTTTCTAAAGTTTATTGTCACTCTAACATTTTTGTATACATAGCTTTCTCATGATACAGATTCTAATTATATTGCGATTATCATTGTTTTGCAGCTCTGCCAGCACTACAATTTAAATGAATAACTATGTTGCACTTTATGACTGAAAGAGGTATTCACATAACCTACCTCTAGACACTTAGCTAAATGCAGACAACATTTCCCTAGGTTCCCTACATTGTCGATAGAGAAACCACACCTTCAGGAGCCGATTCAAGAAAAATACCACTTGCCAATATGCAAAGTACACATTCCATCTGAGGAAAAACATTCTAGCTTCCATTTGACTCACCTGAATCACTCCTTTCGGCTTTGCGTGGTGTACATAGCCTTTGAGAGCGATGATCTGCTTCCTCTCACTGTGCGCACATCCCAGAGAGCCAGGAGGGACACAGTCAGGTATTCCTCATGCAGCTAGAAGGGAAGAAAAATGGCACCTGTTCTAATTAGATAATATTAAATAATAATGATCTAATTTTTAATTAGACTATCTCTTTAAAAAAACAATTTGTCTGAGTAACCTCTCCATGAAGTCTTCATATTGACAACATAAACACCTCATGCTTTCTCGGAGTCAAATTACCCAAGTGCTTATGAAAGGGAACAGCATTTCATTAAACGGGGCATTTTCTCTCCACAATTAGAGAAACCACAAGAAATACAAAGTGATTTGAAACTAACATGTGTCAAGTAAGTTTTTGAAATAATCTTAAAAAATATATATATACATATTTACAGTTGTCTTGTTTGTTTGTTTAGGAAGACTCCCTGAGGCTTAAATATTAAGAAGAATTAGCAGTTGTGTCAGCTGCCAGTTGTCTGAGCTAGATGTCCTATGATAAAACAGTCTGCTATTAATGTTCATATAGCTGAGGAAACCATAGCTATTCATTACTATCCAAAGACATGTGTAAGTTTTGACTCATAAAAACTATACGAAGGAAACTAATGGGACACTAATCTCCAGGTACCTCTTGGGACAAAGAGAAACAGAGAGTAAGATATGTAAAGACTACAAAAATTGTTTCCTCTACAAACGCCTTGCAAAATGTTATAAATAAATCACCAGATTTATCATTGTTTGACTTTTGGGACCATCACCATGACAGAACAAAAACAGCCATGTCTTGGTACTCTGGGACAGCAAAAGCATGTATTCGTCTGAGACACCAAAAGCCTGTCTGCAGAGAAAAGCTTCTGGGAACAGGTATTTCATCAGCTACTCATTGATGACAATTATGTGATATTTACAATTCCAAAAAAATGCAGATAGAGCTCTCTCTCTATAAAACTTTAATGAGCAGCATGTTTTGTTGGAAGTGTCATAAAACTTTCATCAAAGTTCAAAATATTCCCAAGAAAACAGCTCTGTCTTTGACAAGAAGATCAGAAATTTGCAGTTTAGATCAAACATTGTGAAGAGGAAGAGAAATGTCGTCTCTTATAATTATTAGGATACAATAATTATACTTTTACAAGCTCAGAAAATTTTTAAAAAGCAGCTCAGTAAACATTGCAAAATCCAGTATTAAGATTAGCTTTTATAGTATTCCTTATAAGGAAAATAAACAAAGTCATAGCAAGTAAAAGCCAAATAATAATAATGAGGGTTTTTTTGTTTGTACCATTACTTGGAGAGGACCACAGCCACTAGGAAAAAAAAAAAAAAAAAAGGGGTTTTT
>Ga0065711_1037805_pt1 | contig 19445 bp, 12 predicted proteins | sample Hoacrofraction12_FD_59098 | JGI IMG/M metagenome (GOLD analysis project Ga0065711, IMG submission 59098) | Hoatzin crop microbial communities from Cojedes, Venezuela - Epithelial fraction 12 v2 (version 2) | ecosystem: Host-associated > Birds > Digestive system > Esophagus > Crop | place...
ATCTTTGGAAAAGTTTCCCAGTCAATCCGGCTGTCAGCATCGTTTGTTACTACCAGTGGTTATGTGTTTGCAGTTACCTGCCTCTTCGTTGGTGAATGTCTTCTGATGATGTTTAGATCATTGCATGAGTTCTCTGTTGTTTTTCAAGGCAAAAACAATTTCACCCCGAGGGAGACACTTGGATACAAGCTACACTTTCAGCGTGTTCTGCTGCTTGGGATTGTGTTGGCCTGGGATCTTAGTAACGGTTGTAACGACGGAGCTGGACTGTAGAACATGAGAGCAGTTCAGTGACAGTGTCCGTTCCAAGACTGCGAGCAGCTCTCAGCAGCTTGTGCTTGGTGACTGTCCCAGTACAAGCCCAAGATTCAGAATATGCAGCTGTACAGATAAAGAAATATTCAGATATTGTTACCTTCTCTCTTTTTTCCCCCGACGAATTGGAGGAAGCAGGAGCTGCTCTGCACGTCCCAGAGCTGTCAAAGTTCCAAGATGTTCTGCAGGACCAAAGTATTGATAGTTCACATTTGCCCTCTTGACTTGAATTCAGGGACTTTCTCCTTGCAGCTCTTCTCTTGAACAAGTTGATTACACGAACTTCAAACCCAGAAAGCTGGATTCGTTAGGTAATGACCATGTGATGTTGTGCCAGTGGTTTAAGGTCAACGATGGCCAAGCCCCTTGTTAAGATCTGTAGCAGACGTGTAAGCAGCTCGTTTTCTTTGTAGGCAGATTATTCCCTGATGATGGGGAGGAGCTGTTTTGCTGCTGCTGGTGGGTCAGTTTGCACATCGGCCTATACGTGCTCACTGCGGCGGTCACAGCGCGGTCAGGCGGGCTGGTTGCGTCAAGCTTTTCCAGCAAACAAGAAGCGCTGTGGACCTCCTGGCTGAGGCGTCCAGCTGTAGGGCTGCCCCGCTGCGGGTCGTAGCCTGGAAAGCCTTTAGGTGACTCTTGTTGGCAAGGCTGTTTATGGTCTGCTGAAGTCATTTAGTGTCTTTCTAAAGTCATCTCTTAATTAACAGTGGGCTTTTCTGTCAGCTCAAAGCATCTGCACTGCTGAAAAGCTCATCATTAGAGCTAGATTTTTTTTTATTTTTTAAATTCCAAGAACTGAAGTCCAAATATCACTACTGTTAACAGCACTTTCACCCTTATTGCAGAGAAAGAACTAACTTACCTTGCAATAATTAGGCTAATTTGGGATGCGTTGCTGGTGTGCCTGTTCCGTAGCCCGCGCCCTTCAGAAGCTGACCTGCCTGGGGCTTTGGGGACGGTGGAGCTCAGCACCCATCGGCGCGCTCTGCCTCTCCCCAGCGACGCGGTGCCCGCGGAGCCGGCCGGGTGCGCGGGCAGCGCTGCTCGGATGTGCGGAGGGTGCTGTACGTTGAAGGTCCCCGATTGCGGGGAAGGGTCTTGTGTTTCAGAAGTATCCTGGCAGAAGATATCACCGGTGTTTAGTACGTGATGAAATACAAAATCTAAGAAAAAGTTTAGTTTTGTATGTTAACGATCCGTCACATTAGGGAAAAAAATATCCTAGAGCCGAAGTGGAAAAAGGGAACACTTGGTCATGCATTTATTAAAGCCCGTTTTTGCAAAGCATTAACACATTCCTGCCAAAGAAGAGGACAGGTTGTATGCCTTTTTTTGGTTAAGAAATCATGGAATAAGAAATGTTTTTCTGATCCTTTTAAGTAATTTATTCCCTGGGCAACATTCTTCAATGATAACATAGATATTTTGTTTTGAAGAATGATCCAAAAATTCTCCAGAAAATAATGGATTAGAGGAAATATTGCAAAAATACCCTACTGAATATATGCTTTCTGTTAGTATTTTACTCTTTATTAATATCCTGTATAAAAATTTTTAAACCCCTATGGGTGGAGGTAGCATTTTACTGTATTGGTAAAATACATGGGCTTACATAAAAATACTCTCTAATTTACTACCACTGTTTTTACTGCTGTGTCTAGGCTGAAGGATTTTAAAAACGAAATTTTATTTTCTTGATATCAAACAGATGTGTTAGAAAATAAAACTAACAAACCCAAAAACAACACCAAAAAAACCTCCCCAACAGATTCTGGTTTTTATAATTTTCTGCAGATTTTATTGATGGGGGAATTTTTTTTTTCTTGGGCCACCTCATTGATTTTATCTGATATTGATGTTTGCAGAATATGCAGATTATGGGGTTTTGAAATAGAATTATTTGGATGTTTGCATAAAAATTCATAATGCATATGTAGGAAGAATGAGGGAAGGGTATTTTTTATTAAACTTAAAGATGAAAGTTTTCTAAACTTTTATACTTTAGAGTGTGATTAGAAAATAACATTTTCTCCTGTACCTGTTTGGCAGGGAGAGCCCTATTAATTGAATAAGAGCTTTACACGCTAAAAATTTGAGTATATAATGTCTTTGTTTTCTTTGAGCTGCGTTTCCAGCTGTGTCTGCTTTATTTCAGTTGACAGCGTTTAACTCTGTTCAGCAAAGTAGTCAGAAATACATCTTTGGAATGACCGTCCTGGAATTTTTAGCTAGCAGATAGCGAATTGCTGTAAAGAGGGTGCTCCCGCTGCAGGAGGAATGTTAAAGATGAGCCGTTTGAGAGGGAGGAATTCCTCCTGACACTGAGTTTAGGTTCTGCATCGTACCCTGAGATAGTGAAGAGCATGGAATGGGTAAGCACTTCCATCCTTTTCTGCTATCTAATAATTGCCTTGCAGTGTCTTAGTTTTCCCAGTTGTTTTTTATCGAGGGTGCAGTAAATTTATCTGTCAGGCTGTGAAACCTATGTTTGCAGTTTTTAGTGAAGTTTCAATATTGACCAAAAATAATAGGTATTGTTGTTAGTCACTTGGGCTGGCATCACACATCCCTTTGCTGCAGGTATGCCGTGCTCTGTAGCAGCACTCTCAGTACGTTCGTCCCATATAAAGACAACTTTACGTTACAGCACTTAGATGTGGTTTTCAATTCTGTGTTTAAGTCTTTCATTTAAAAAAAAAAATAAATCTTCCTGCTGCTCAAATTCAGTTTTGGATTTTTCTTAATTTGCAACAGCAATGAGGAGAAGTTGCCTGTTCTGGAAACCTTTTCTGTTCCTTTCAAGTACGGCTTCATTTAAAGACTGTTCCACTCTTTTTTTCCAAACAGCTTTTTTCCCCCTGGCACTCTTGTCCTCCTTCTCCTCTGCTCACCCTGCCGTGCTGAGGTGTTGCAGCAGCGCTCGCTGATGCTGCCTGCGTAGCCGGAGGGCTCGGCAGCGTGTCGGCGTGGCGAGAGACCTGCGCGAGCTGCATCGCGCGGCGTGGCGGAAGCTGTGCTGCGAGAACTGGAACCTCTGTTCTTGGGTACATGAAACAAGTGTGCCACGCCAGCTGAAAGAGCTGTCAGCTTGCATTTGGGAACTGCTGAAAATGCTGCAAAAAAGCAAAGCTGAGCAGCGTCTCGTGATGCAGTGAAGCGTAAGGAGATATTTTTTTGCGCAGCAAATGCAGCCCCGTTGGGCCGGTTTGTCTGAGCAAGCTCTGAGCTTTCCAACCTCTCTTCCACAGGGGAGAACTTTTTGGTCTCCGATATGTTTTCCTGCTTTTCTCTGGGCCACTTTCTCTGTTTTCTTTTGGTTTGTTTCGAAGATTGAGAAGCTAAAATTGAACGTGTAGTTAAAGGCGTAGCACTGAATCCTGTTTTACAAAATGACGTCACATTTTGAATTTCCTTCGTTCCCGTACCTTTCACGCCCGTTTTGCCTGACCTTGCACCCTCCGTTTAACGGTGCTTCTTGCCCCTGAGTGTACACAGTTTATTAGTAAGTCTGTGTGGCGTTGACATGCCCTCGCTGGGGCTGAGCTTCTCCTGCCGCGGTGCTGCTTGGACGCCTTGCTCGGCTGGTTCGCGTTCTCTGCAGCAGTTTCTGCTGTGCGTTGTCCCGTTGCCATCGGGATGGTTTGTCACCTCCCGGGATGCGTGTGTCGCGCTGGCATCCTTTCTGAATATGAAGGTTAAAAAAACCGTTCCTGACCATTTAAAAATCCTGTAGTGTTTCTCCTAATATTAGGAAATCGATACAGAGTTCTGGGCTAAACGTTTGCCCTTTCAGAGGGAAGCTGACGAGCTGCCGTTCTCAGCAGAAGTTGCATTTCTACTGTTATGAAGGTACATTTGAGAAAAAAGCGTCTGTAAGCTGTGTATTTTGAGTAGAAGTATTGTGAACCACTTTAACATATTACTTTGTTCACTAGTAAATATGACTACAGCTGCAACGAGGACTGCTTTCCCCCTCGTAGGCTGTTTGCAGTTAGGGGCGGTTGCTGCCGAGTTGTCTGTCAGTTCGAGATTTCCGGCGTGTCTCTTTTTTTTTGGGGGGAAGTTCATTCAAAACACTCGTGAGGAATTAAATTCATTTTGTAAAATCACTTGAGGGGAATCAGATACATCTGCGTAGATAGTTCAGTCTTTGTAAGTTATATTAAATGCTCTGAAACGAGAAACGCTGCCCATCCAGCTGCCTGGGGCAGGACGCAGAAGGTAAGGCTGTGTGGCTTTAAGCAGGCACCCAAGGTCTCTGTAGATTCGGGTGGTAACACTGTGTGCCACAACTTAAGTTACCAACAGCACATAGCATTTTTATGCTCAGATCTGAATTGTGTGCTAAATGTGCTATCGCAGACCTCAGGCAGACTCTAATGAGCTTGGGAGCAAGCCTGTGGACAGCCAAACTTACAAACCGGGGCTGGATGTGGACCGAAAGAGAGCTCAGTTGTGAACTTTTCTCCTCCCATATCCATATACACATGAAAAGAAGAAGTCAGCACTGTTTTAAGCGGGAGACGCTTGTTCTGCGTGGTGGTCTGTGTTTTCGTAGCGCGAGCTGCAAGGTTTTGGAGGAAGTAAGAGAATTGTTTTTGTGCCGTTTATCTCTCTGCAGATAGAAACAGGTTATCAACACGTTTTCAATTATGTGTGGATAGTAACGCGTGCCGTTGTGTACAGATGATGTACAAGCTAATAACGGAAGATGGCATTCAAAGTAAAAATACCTAAGTTCTGCTTGTGTTTGTAATTATTCCTGTACTCTTACTAAAACAGGAATAGAAAAATATAGCCACTATTTGCCTAATCCAGTTTATATACAGCAGAACTGAAGCAAAATTCGATTTCTTAAGCCACAGCTGAACCCGAAGGGTTTATTGATACAGAACTAGGACTGAATCCCTTCAAAATACTTTGTACTGCTAGTTCAAGTTAACGAGGCTGCTAAAAAAAAATCATACGTGGCTCTCTAGCCTTTGCACGAGACATCCTTTAGGGTGCAGGGCGGTTGTCACGTGGTGGGTCTGTGGAGCACCGGCATGCTGCTGCTTCTCCCTCGCTGTGTCCCCGTGAGCCCTTGCTTCTGCGCAGTGACGCAGACTGCGAGTGCTAGCAGGGAATTTTTCTGATGCAAGAATTTGATCAGCGATCACCGTGGCTCTAACTAGACTGCTCCGAGGGAGGGGTTCTTGTCTCGAGCGCAGGCGGTGCTCCCCGGGCTTCCCCCCAGCAGCCCCACTTTTAAATCCTGCTGCCGGTGCGTTCCTGAGCCCCTGGTCGGTGTGCGCGGGTGCGCGTCTGCGCTGGGTGCGCAGGGGCTTGCATTTGCAGGTGGGAGAGGACGGTACCAAGCGGGCTCAAACCGTATCTTTAATCCATCCATATTTCTATAAGAACAGCACTTGGGCCGTTTCTCCGCTCGCTAAACCCCTGGAGCTGCGCTTGAGCTCTGGCCAGAGGGCAGCGTTTGGGGAGTTAAAGGTTCCCCATCCCGGGAGTCTTTCCTTTTTCAGATTTCGCATTTTCAACACAAGACAATTTCAACACAAATGAAGTTACTTACCAATTAAAACACTGTTTGCCTGAAACGGCACTGCAGAAATGCAATGAAAACTGACCCAAAAATGTAGTGGTTTCATGGCCAAATTTTAAGGCCTAATTGTCTAATGTCTGCCGGGCTTTTAAGATTCTTTGGTTGCAGCTGGATTTAGAAGGGCAAAATAACAGTAGCAGGGTGCTAAAGAACTGCTACAGAATTTTTTTGGCATTGTGTGTCTGCTTGACTGAACTGATAGTTCAAAACTTGGCGTTAAATGAAAGATGAGGTTTGGATCATGCCCAGAGTCACCCAAGTCACTGGGTTCAGGCTTTGAAGGAGCTTGAATCCACGTGTCTCCTCGAAGGTGCTTGTTAGAAAGGGCTGCACAGGAGCTAAGGGGGCTTTTGTTTGTCTGTGGCATCATTGCTTTTTAATTTTCTGTTTTTACAATTGTGGAGTATTTTTTCTCGGTATAGACTTGTATACTGTTATCTCTGGTTTAAGTTTATAGTTTTTAATGGAAAAAATCGCATATGTAAAGCTTCTTCCTGTGAAAACACTTGCCAAGCAAATCCTTTGTGCAGTTATCCAAAGGAAAGGCCGTTTTTACAGAGAGGCTTCTCCGTGTCGATTTTCAGACAGCTCACAAGCAGCCAGCCAACAACAGCAGTGGCATCTTTCAACTTTAACCTTGTGTTCTTTAAAATTTGTTTAACAAAGAAAAGAACTTCTAAGAACTTCCATCGTTTCCATGAAGTGATTCTTTTGAAAACTCAGATAACGAAAGACCAGGAGAAATGTGAATGTTCGACTTCTTATTTTGTATGCATGAAAAAAATCCTATAGCAAAAACTTCTTGTGTAGCAACTTCCAGAAGTATTTGACTGTTAGTAGTAGTTTGCCATACAAAGCAGAATATCGATTCAATATATGGGGTAATTTGTTATTTCTCTTGTAACAACAGTGTTCCTTTCAGGCAAAAATATTCTTGTCTTGCGTGCTAAGGCAGAAACAGAAATTTTGGAGAGCCTAGGTAGCACAGGGAATGAATCCCTTATGGGAAACCCATCCCTACCAGAAGTAGCGGAAAACAAAATTTAAGCCATCATGAGTCAAGAAAATGGGTTTGGTGTTTACTGGTTCCAAGAAACACCCTAGTAAAGTCTCAAAAACAACTGTACATCAATTGCGAGCCCGGCAAAGGCGAAGCGTGGCCAAGAGAGGCCCGGGACAGCAGGAGCAGGACAAAGCTCCTCTGTCAGGACGATCCCGGCAGGCGGTTGTGCTTTGCCTGTCCTGCCTTTTGCTGAGTACTGGGGGGGGAATTTGTCTCATCGCTTTTGCACTCATAATCCTTCAGTATTTAAAATTACTTGAATACCTCTCCCATAAAAATGACACTGAAAGTTTCTTTCGAAAGGTGAACGCTGACTCCAACGCTGAGGTTGTGCCGGGAGAGGCCGGCGACTGTCGGGAAGCGCTCACGAGGGAGGGGAATGAGCGAGAGCCTCGGCTCTTAGTCCCGTGCTGCGAGGGCTTTGGCTTTACTTTTTGTACATTTGATGAAAATCCTTAAGGCACAGCTATCCAAGTGAGCACGGGTATCAGCAATGTATAACTTGCTCCTGGTTTTTTTCCCCATGTGACTTTAATTGGTGTGTATTTGGGTAGGTTGGTGCATTAACACTGCAGCAGGTTGTGCTCCAGTTTCTGCGTAACAGAGCGTATTGAAACGAAACCGTAATTATTTGAATGAAGCTTTTCTTGTGAAGATTTTTCGTGGAGTTATTCCTCGCTGCCTTTAGCTACAAGTGCTTGAAACTGGAAACTGAGCTCAGGAATCTCCTAGAAAATAATTCTTCATCAGGGACAGGCATCAGCTTCCCTGAGAAAAGGAAACCTGAAACACGTAATGACTCTATTCGTTAAATTTTCAGTAATTTCTCAGACTGTTGAAAACGTGCAGATGTGCTTGATGGATATGTTAGGATATTCACTGCAGGAGGCTTCTAGGTAAGTGGGAGGTTTTTTTAGATTTTGCTTTGGCAGCGTTTCAAAAGGGATTGTAAGTAGATAAATGGAAAATGCGAGTAGCGTTCACAAAATGCACGTATAGGTTACACTCACGCGAGGTCTAAGTGCACTTGGCTTGCTTTGCTTTTAACACGTGAAAAGCTGCGTTGTGCTTTAGATGGTAGTAATTAAATAGTAGATTTGTGATCCGTGTGCTAATATTTTATTACTGTATAATTGTCATGCGAGTAAGAATTTGTGCACTCCTGCCGTTTGAGGATTTCTGGAGCAGCGGGCTGTTCATTTGTGGCTTAGTAACGGTGCAGGACGTGGCCACACTCTGCAGTAATTAAAGGGTAACGTCAAGGTTGTAGGCGATCATTTGACTGTTAATCTCTCCAGAATGCCTGGGGACTTTCCCTTCTCTCTTCTGTTGAACCTCGCGTGTTGGAGGTGTGAAAGATGGAGGAAGAAAGCAGAACGTCCCCTGCAGCTTCTGGGGATTGCCTGCGGTGGGATCTCAGCAGCGCTTTCAATCGATTGCTCAGAAAGCGGAGGGTGCTGGTTCTCACTCCAGACCCGGGCTTGTTTTTGGCATCAGTTCCCACATTCCGGGAACATTTGCCTCCCGGAGCGAGGGGAATACCCAGAGGGATTTGTTTGGATGGAGGTAATACACAGTACTCATAGAGTTACAGCTGGGACTGGCCGGCCTCCAAGATACCAAAGCAGAACATGGTCCGGGCGTTGTTGCAAAAGGCTGGTGGTGGGGGGGAGTCCTGTTCCGTGGCCAGCTCGAAGAGCAGCAGGGTGGAAGTGGAGGGTGATAGTCAACGGACATGGGGTTACTATATCCGCGAAATAAAGCTTTCTAATAAATAAGGAAATATAATTGCACTAGAGAAAAAAATGTCTGTTCTGGACATTGATTATAGTAATCTTTAAGATTCTAGAAGGTCAGATTTATTACCAAAAAAAGTGCATTTCCCATGTAATTTTTACGACTACTGGCACTCCTTTGCTGCCTTGGAAGACTGAACAAGAACGGGGCAAGTGTGAGACGGATTGCGTCCAGTGAAGACTTCTTGGGTGGAGGTTCCATCCAGCGGTGCCTGCGACAAGTATTTAATGAACACTGCCAACAGCAAGCACGAAGCTATAGCAGGTGGTGGTTGTGTGCAAAGGTCTGCATGAAAAATGTAACAGATTCATTTTCACAGTGTGTTTGAAAAGCAGAATCCCCAAAGTGCAGATTTGTGTGTGAGAACACCTTTGCTAATTCTGCTGAACTCGTCCTGTAGAGAGAACCTGTGTTCTTTTGGGCTTCTCTGTACAGAATGCTTCAAAAAGCTGATCTAAATTAACCAAAGATCCACAGTTAGTGGATTATTTAAAACCATCATAAGCCCCTGTGTGGACACTATTTTAGAGAATTCAAGCAGATTTAATTCATATATCTTAATTCACTTGTGAGTCTAATTAGATTGAATTTAATGAAAGTCACTTGAATTATGAATGAGAGTGCTGAGGGCTTTAATGCAGTTTAGCTTATCCACTTCAATATTTTTTCTATGTCCTGTTATGGATAGGCACTCTTAAATGTTTACTTTTACGTGCAACAGGGCAGTCTGCTCTGTGGGGTCAGAGTAGGGATTTTTGAGCCGTGACTGTATAATTCCATCGGACCAGAGGTGCCAGGCGATTTTCTTAGTCAATGTAAGAGCAACAAAATATTCAGTATAGACTCACCGTTTGCAGGAGGTGTCACGCTGCGGTTCAAAAAGGAAAGATCCAAGATTCGGTACGTGCGTGCACTTGTATACGTGTTGTATCTTAACTTGTCTGTGGCTGTACCTTTAGGTTGTCTAAAGACAGGGAGTCGGGAGGCAGAGCGGAGGTGTGAAAGTGGAAGTATATAGTTATGTGTTTGCAGAAAGAGCTGTTCTGGCCTTGGACAGGAGACAGCTTTCTGTGTTTACCTGAATTCCAGAGGTTGCGTCACGCTACCACAGCTTTTGGGGAGGGCACCTTGGGTTTCCCCAGCTTATCTCAAGTGTCCCAGCTCATCTGTTACTCATACTCTCAGCTGAATTGTTTTTTCTGAGTGTTTATACTCTGCCTGCTTTTGTTTCGCGCTGTTTCGTTGCAAGCTGTTGGGAATTTTCCCAGTGATTTGACAAAACCTGGGTCAGACGTGGTGTTTTCTGCTTTGTAGGCTCAGTGGCGGTTCATGGCTGAATCCAGCGTGTGGGTGCTGCTTGTCCCTGTGTGGGGTGTCAGCTCAGGGCTGTGTTTTGCTAAGACACAGATTGCTGTGTTGTGCTTCACTGAAACTTCCGTACCGCGCTTGGAGCAGCAGGAATCGGACGTAGAGGGGATGAGAAGCGGATTACCTTTCGCCGTTGTCCCCTGCGGCTGACAAAACGCTGCGGTCACGCTGCTGGCTGTGCGCTTGCTGCCTTACCGGTTCACAGTTTAAGCGTTCCCAAATATTCCGTGAGAGCCCTCTTGCAGTCCCGTGTATGTAGGATTCCGAGGCCGGGAATGAAATATGTGTGAAGTGCCCCTGGGCTTTGGGAGGAGGCAGGAACTGCTTCAAATTGGCAAAATGTGCATGTCTGACAACAGGAGGACTTAAATATATTTTTTTAAGAGAAATTAAGAGCATATTGAACCACTTTCCCTAATTGTCCAAGCCGGTGAAATATGTATGTATGCATATATACACATGCCATATAAAAAACCCCGAATATTGGAAATATTTTCACTCTATGACAAATGTAACCATTTGTTACTAATTTTTCATAGGTTGGAGCTATGCTAAACAGAGCTCCCGAGGCGGGGAGAGTCAAGGGGAAGGGGAGAGGAGTCTGGTTTATTGTCACGAAAAGATCATCTCTGGCTGGGTTTTTGCCCTGCTATTTGTTATGCTTGCAAGTCACCTATGAAAAGGAAAGGATATCCACAAGATAAATCAAGCAGAAGATAAACCCCTTGTATTCTTACAAGGACTTTTTTTATGCGTAATACTGTAGAACACAGAAGAACTGGGTGTTGGCTAGAAGAAATGCTTAATAAACCTTGATATATTTGCTCTTGGAGAGAAGTGTTGGAAAAAAGCTACGAAGACTCTCCAGCTATAGGGAAAAACGATAGAAAAGGTTAAACACAATACATATAATGAGGAGAAGAATTTGTACAGATCAGGTATTGTGAGAAAAGCAGTGAGGATAAAAAAAAATTAAGTTTTAGACCACAAGATATGCTAGATTTAGCAAAGATTCCACAAACAAAACTGATCTTTTGATTTTAAAAACATGAACTCTTCTGTGGACTGTTACATTAAGGTAAAAGTTACGTCCTTTTATAGAAACTTTCTAGAAGTAATCTTTAGAAAATACCACCGCATGCGTACGCTAATGTACCACATGATACTCAGCAAATATAACAGATATGTGAAAGAGCGTCTGGAAGAATAAAAAACCTTCTGGTTTGTGTATATATACATATATAGATATGTATGTGTGTCAGGTTGTATTGTTCACTCTGAACAGATTTTATTTTGTTTTTTTTCATTATGGTTGCAAATTAAATGCATTCTAAATAATCGTAATTAGCACATGAGAACTTGCCAGCCTTCAATGGAATAGAGGGCTTACTTTCAATCAAAGAACATGCTACTCACAAAATTTTCCTCTAACAGAATAACAAATAATGTTTGAGATAGTGTAAGGAATATGATTTCGCCAATTTTAAAGCAGAACTATTTTTGCTTGATGATACATGATTTAAAATCCATAAATTCGCACCGAGACAGCAATTGCAATGTATTTTATTAATGATATTGTGTGTTACTCCACCTTTTGCATTTTAACAGACCTCAGGAATAATCTCGAGGAATTGCTCACAGATATATTCTGCATTATTACAAGATCCTAAGGTTACAATTTCTGAAGTGCATAAACTAATGAGGCCGTTGTCTTTGAATTAGAGTTCCCCTCACAGGCAGTTCCTTGGCTGTCAGTGTGTCTCTCTGGTGGCAGTCACGGTTACTGTACCCAAAGACAGCCAGATTGGGGTGCACCTACTGTTTAGTAGAGAAGTACCAGTCAGCTGTGCAGTTAACAGCAAAGCAACATCCCAGGCAGTGGCTGTGTGAATATTTCCGACAGTGGAAGAGCAGATAGCCACAGACAAATTGCAGCTGAAGCTCAGCTTCACAGGATCATGTAAAAATTGAAACAAAGCACAGAGGAAATGCCGGGACATAAAAACTCATCCCATATAAAATTTCATGTTCTAGTTGGTTGCCTACATCCAGAGAGGATGGAGATTTAGTTCATAGAATCATAGAGTGCTTTGGGTTGGAAGGGACCTGCAGAGGCCATCCAGCCCAACTCCTCTGCAGCGAGCAGGGACGTCTTCACCTGGATGAGGTCGCTCAGAGCCCCGTCCAACCTGGCCTGGAATGCTCCAGGGATGGGGCATTGACCACCTCGCTGGGCAACCTGTGCCAGTGCCTCGCCACACTCATGGTAAAAAATTTCTTCTTATATCCAGTCTAAATCTCCCCTCCCTTAGTTCAAAGCCATCACCCCTTGTCCTGTCACTCCATGCCTTTGTCCCAGCCCCTCTCCAGCTCTCTTGCAGCCCCTCCAGGCACTGGCAGCTGCTCTCAGGTCTCCCTGCAGCCTTCTCCTCCCCAGGCTGAGCAGCCCCAGCTCTCCCAGCCTCTCCTTCCAGCAGAGGGGTTCCAGCCCTCGGGTCATTGCTGGAGCTCCTCCAGCCCCGCTCCCACAGCTCCAGCTCTGTCCTGTGCTGAGGGCTCCAGAGCTGGGCGCAGGACTCCCGGGGGGGTCTCAATCCATTTTTAAGTGCAGCTCTGACCCTGGAGTGGCTGCCAGGTATCCGTAGCTGCTCACAGCAGCTCTTACCCGTGTTTGACATCTTTCAGGCCTTTGTGTCTCTGGTGAGGACGTAGTGACAGCCTCGGTGCACAGGTGACCAAGTGGAAGCTGTGACTTGCCATGGATCGCTGAAGTTGGTAGGGAAATAAGATAAAAAATGATGAATGCTGGATTTCTTGTCTGCATTTTCGGTGTTTCTCTGATTCGTAATCGATTTTGTGCTGCTTTTACCAAGGAAGAAGCCAAAGAAGCTTTATTGCTTTGGGAGGAAAATGGCGTGATCCCTTTCTGCTTTGTTTGAGGTCACGTCTGAGCCCTGCTTCTTTACAGAGGAACTTATGGCTAATAACCAAAAACTCTGCCATTTTTTCTCTGTGAAATAGCACAGAATGACATAAGAAAACTCACTCAAAACCCGTAGTCCTCTAGCAGTGTCAGATTTGAACCAGTTCCATAAAAACCATTGGATTTTAACATTCCCCTGTGTTCTCAGAGCTCTCTGGTGCGGGGTGCAGGTCGCAGCGCAGCGCTGCTCCGAGTTAACACCGGTGTTCGGGGGCTTTGTCGTGCTTAGTGGACAGAGGACCTTGACATGTTTGCCATAGGCTCTTCCCCAAAATCTTTGGGGTGGATTTGATTTCCTTGTGATATATCAGGTAAATGAATTCCCCTTTGTTATGTTGCAAATGCGATCGTTCCAGGAAATTTTTAATTTAGTTGACATAGTGTCTTGTTTATTCTGATTATACACACACTCACATCTCAGAAACAGAAAGAACAAGCAAGGACTGAAAGCTCAGCCCGTGCCCGCTGCGTGCTGTGCCGAAGCAGCGTTGCCCTGCCAGGCTGCGTGGCCGCCGCGGCTGCAGGGTCGGCGTGGCTGGGGCGCAGGGCTGCTGACCCCTCGTCCCACGGACCCCCCATCTCGGGCGTTTAACAGAACGACCCTCCGCCAGGGCAGGATTTAAAATGGCAGCAGTGATGGGAAATGTGGCACTCTGCCACTTCTGTGTGTTTGCGTTACAATCTGCATAACCTGCTGTCGGTGGCGTTGTGTACCATGTGTTATACAGGTTTTCAGTGCTGGGTTTTCATGGGCATATTCTTTAAAAAAGAGATGTCAGCTGAAGTCCGTGTGCCTGCACAGCAAATTTGAGCCTCCTTGGGAAAAACTGGTTTGTAACCAACTGAAGTCCAGTGGATTGAGAAGTACTTCATAGATTGTTTGCATCCCCTCCGAAGCGTTAACCAAATGTTAGCAGAAATAGCCTGAAGTCAGCTGTTGGTGTCTTTTAATGGGTTTGTTTTTAATATCTGAACTAGAATTATTTGGGTTTTGTTAGGTAGCTGCAGAATGTTTCATTCATCTAGCAGTTACCTACAGCTGCACGAGAAAGAAGTAAAGGAACTTAGAGGCATTTGTTTGCAGCTAAAATAAATACTCGCTTTCAAAATGTTTTTATTAAAAAAATCCATGGCAGCTTTGGAATATCTTCACCCTTGTTTTTTATTCACTCGTTTCACATCGTTAATTTACAAGCTAATGAAAAGGTTATGATCACAATAAAACAACACAGAGCAATAAATTGCTAAGTCTATAAAAATACTTGGCAGTGTTTAGTTAGACACTAGGTGAGATAGCGTGGTACTCCGTTCTGAAAACGGGGTGCGAGGACAGGGGACCCACCTGGAGTGGAAGCTGCAGGTCCCCAGCGGTCGGTGCCGAGCCGGGCCCTGCCCGCCCGCGTGGGACGAGCTCGGGTGCCGGACCTGGGGGAGACGGAGCCTGCTGCCGCCCGACGGGAACGGGCACCTCGGCGCTTGGCGGGTGGAGGGTGCAGCTTAGCCAAGCGTTCGGGTTCCTGCTGATGCAAGGAAGAGTGATTTTTTTTCCTGCAATTCTAAAGATATGTCCTGGCAAAACCTGTTGCTGTAGCTGTGGATATTGTGTAAAACAGAAGTGTTTAACAGAGAATTTTAATTTTGATGATTTTCCCTGTTTATAGAGGCAAAAAGGGAAGCGAGAACAAATCGCTTTTGCCTTTAAGCAGTACTGGGAATGTGGTACAGTGGTCTGCACTTCAGAATACCTGGTCAAGGCTTTTACACCGATCTCTCATTTTATTTGCTTAGCATTTTTCAGTGTTGTTGTGGCTGCAATGCTTTCCCACCTTCCCACAAAGCTCTTTGCTTTGACTGAAGCACTCTACAGAAGAGAAGATGGTAACACCATTTAGGTATCTCTTTAAATTTAAAACACAGTGTGTTTTGCATGGAAAAATTCAGGTGGTTTCGTGATATAATGAATCTTTCATAGCCTTTGGACGTTCCTTCAGTTCAGCCTGTCCCGTCGGAGTCCCCCCACCAGTCCTTCCTCTGCGTCGTGTCTCCAAAAACACGCGGCTCCTCTTGAGCCAGTTTCCACGGCCTCGGACACTTTGCTGAGAACATTCTGTATCTGGGCAGTTCCTATTTACCTGGGATGGCAGCGGCTGAAGTCATCGAGTTACTCCACGATTACTCACTCATTAGCCAGATATTTCAAAATCCTTAAGTTTTTCAAAGATATTTTTGCTCCTAGTGCCACCCCGTAAATCAAGAAACTAACAACATAGATGTCAGATAAACACCCATAAATACTCTTGGTTTGAACTTCTTGGCTTTTATAAAAAAAAGACAATAATGCTGTTAAAGAAACTGAAAGCAGAACTTCTGAAGTCAGGAAAGTTCGTCCGATCCCCAGCAATTGTTTGTGTGATGCTTTCGCAGTGTTAGTCATGGATGAGCAGTAGAAATTATATCCTGTTAAAGAAGTTTTGGGGCCATTCACTTTTGTTACCATTCGGTGAGTAAAAACTTGGAAATGTGTAGGAGATCAGCAGCTTATTGCTGATTTTTTGCTTGTGCTGTAGAGGTAGATTTGCTCTAATTAAATTTTGAAGCAAAATCATCCTCCCTTTCATTTGCTTTTTGAATTCACTCAACCATTGTGATATTAAAACTGGTTTAGCTTTCCAAGTTGCCTGGCACGTTTAGTAGATCAACTTTATGAGGGTTTATCACACTTTTTTTTTAAAAAACAGTGCACGCTTTACTTTTCCTTGCTCATCTGTGTCCCAGTCGGTGTGGCACGTGTGCTGGGGGGTCATCCCAGGGATGCTGACGGCTTGCGGGTGTACGCGTGAGCTGCTGCAGAGGGGTGGGGTGGGTGTGTGTCACGGGTGGAGGGGGACAGCAGAGGACCTGCAGCGCTGCGTCCACACGGAATTTCTGGGCCTGGCTAGACTAGCTCGGTGGCCAAGATCTGCGAGTACTTCAGGACGAAGCAGCTGCGCCCAGAGGAAGATCGAGGCCAGAAACGTTTAGAATATTGGATAAGCGTGAGAAATTTTTGGTCTGTAAAAGCTCAGAGCTGTCTCTTTATTAGCACGTAATTTAACATGATTTGTATCCTTAACATCACACAGACTGAATCTTGTCTCACCCTTTGGTTTGTTAGGTCGGGTTCGTTGCTTTGTTTTCCTTGGATGGAAAGCTTCCCCGGTTATCAACCAGAGAACAAACATATTTAGACAGAAGACCGAGTGTTGTTTGTCCTTTCCTTTCAGTCTGAAACCTAATTTCCAGCCGCAGTAAAAACAATAAAACTGATGTTTGCTTTTCCTTTTTTTTTTTTTTTCCTCCAGTGGTAAATATGATGTATTTTGAATTTTATCTGTATATCTAAAATATTCCATTGGAGGCTTTTGAAAGACAGCGTTGCTTTTACTGCACAGCTGGCTCCTGGGCAAGTGGTTTCAGCTGAAGGCTTGAATAGGAGTTTTTGTTGTTTATAGCGAGTACATCCGTTGCTGGTGTGCTTTGTAACTTATGTTTAGAACAAAGTGTAATTTCTCAGATTTCAACTATTTAAAATTGTTTCCCAATACAGAACTTTTTCCCCTCTGTTTAAAGTTTTTAATGGACCTGGCACAACAAAAACTAATTGTAATTCTACCTACTGCTACGTTACTGAGAATCTAGTATGTCGTCAGCATAATGTCTAGAAACTTTCTCAGCTGTTTGTCGAGATAGAAATCCCATCCCCTCATGTGTATCTTAACGTACAGTAATACATTTTCATCCTGTGTTTTGTGTACAGTAACAGCAACAAGGTGTTTTCTGTTTGGTTTTGGTTTTTTTTCCTGGAGTGCTATCAATATTCCTCAGTAATTTTCACCCTGAAGGTGGTGTGCTGAGGGCAGGTGGGGTCACTGTGAACTTCCCCGTTTCTCCCAGTCTTTGTAGCGGAATTTCTGCCTCTCTTTGCATCCTCACTCTCAGATTCTTTAGACAGATGACACGTGTGTGAGCACTGAGATACGCTTTTCCTGCGTGATGTCTGTAAACATTTTCAGATTCATTCTTGGGCCATTATTGCAGTTCTGTCCACATGGAGTATTTTCACGTGCGCCTCTGTCCCCTTCAGCACGGAGCCGTTTCGTTGTTTGCAGTGTCCAAGTACTGAGAAACTTTCCTTGTTACTAACACCTTAAGGAATTTCAGACAGGTTTTTCCAATATCATCTGCATTTTTTTTTAATCTTTGCCTTCGTGAAGATCTCGTTGCATGTCTGAAGAAGTACTGTATATCAGTAGTAGTGTTAATAAGCTCTATAATATATTGATTATTAGTGAAGAATACGAAGGGGTGCGCACCCTGAGGTGCAGATTTGTTCCTTCTTCGCAGCACGGCATCGGGTACGGCACAAGCGAAGCGTCAGCGCTGCCCTGCTGCTCTGGTCTGGGCTCCTGCTCGCTGGAGACCCTGGCAAGTCCGGAGGGAACTGTGGGATGTGACCGTTTCCCCCTGCCCTAATGCAGCAGAAATTCATTTATGAACGTCGGCAACTGCAGCTGTGTTTTATGTAATGAGAGCTGGAACGGTTTAAAGACATGCATCGCTCTACACGGAGCTGGCTCGGGCTCTCAAAGGAGCTCTTTGTAAATGAAGCTGTGGCAGGGCTGGGGCTGGCCTGTGTGGGTCTCTGGAGAGACCAGTAAATGTCACCAGTCGCTTGGTTCGAAATGACAGGACGTTTTTACACTGGTAGAAATTGGCACTGTAGCAGATTGTGAACCTAGTGATGAAATATCAAAGGTTGTCAAAGGTTCAAGTTACAGTAATTCGGTTGTAGAAGTTACTTATGACTAACCTTATCTCACCAAAAACGAGCTGAGTTTTTTTCATTGAGTTGCCTCTTGACATTTTGGAACATGGTAAGACAATATTCAGCAAAATATCTGATGTGAGCCCAGGGATGCAGCAGGGCACGGGGCAGAACAGCGCTGGTCTTTGCCGCTGCCGTGCGGGAGACGCACGGGGCTGCAGAAGGGCAGAAGAGCCGAAAACTCGGCAGGTCAGATGCAGCTCACGGGGCAGCCGAGCTCGGGTTCAGGTCTGCTCCCCAGCAGCGTCCTGCAGAGAAGCAGAGCGTTGGATTGTTGAGCCCTCATAATGGAAATTTTGGGATTGCAGGCAGGGGAATGCAGAAGTTTGCTTCTCTGGAGGACTCGCGCGTGTTCTGCACGCAGCAGAGTGCAGGCACGAGCTGCTGCGCCTTGGCCGGCCGTAGCTGACGCGCTCGAGGGTGGGACAGGATTTCATAGTCTTCTTCATCTCATCAGTTCCAGCTGGCTACCTGGACACTTGGGCAGTTGAATTAACCCCTGATCAGTCACACGTAGGATGTTGTCCTTGTGATGAAAATGGCTAGAAGTTTTCATTTCCGTGCATTTTGAAGATGAATTTTTTCACAAAGCGTGGGCTCTGAAGCCTGTGAGAAAAGTTTACCTGTTCAGTGTTTGCCTGCTGGAGTCTGTCTACCATCATTTAAACTTTAAAATGCAGTTGTTAACTACTACTTTCCTTATAAACTACTGCTTTCCTTATAACACTGGCTAGTCATGCTCTGTGATGTACAATGTTCTATGATTTATCTCAAATGCTAGGATGGATAATTACTAAAGATTTTCCCATCTGGCTGTGGTTGAAAAGGAAAGAAATTTTTAAATTAATCTTTTTCAGTGCCGTTTTGTTACTTATCTCCTCTGTGGTTCATTTGCTCTATGGTGGGTTTCTTTGTGCTTTGTGTGATCTAATTTCTAAGTCACACGTGTGGGAAAATGCAGTCTGCACATCGGTGGGTAAATAAAAGCGAGGTGTCAGAATAGTTGCTATAAAGCTTCCCCACCCTGGAGGAGTCTGTTTTACCTCTTTCTTCTTTCCTGTGCTTTTATCTTTCTGCTGTGGCAAATGCTTAACCAGCATTTGCTACCTCCTTCTCCTTAAATCCCATTTTCCCCGAAAAGCATCCGTCAGTGTGAAACTTGGATTTGATGGAGGTCGTGAAGTAACTTCTGCGGTTCGGAGTCCTTGCACACTGACTGTTGTGATCACAGCAAGATATTCTCTAGAGGAAAATGTTCACCAGGAGGCGAACAGCTTTCTAAGAACACCTTGGAGTTCAGAAAGAAATGATGAATGTAAGGGGAAGCTCTTTTCAGTGGTGCCCAGTGACAGGACAAGGGGCAATGGGCACAAACTGAAGCATAGGAAGTTCCGTCTGAACATGAGGAAGAACTTCTTCCCTCTGAGGGTGACGGAGCCCTGGCCCAGGCTGC